>ENA-OQHY01000487-OQHY01000487.1-human-gut-metagenome-genome-assembly--contig:-NODE-487-length-22387-cov-2.518868_pt1 | contig 22387 bp, 32 predicted proteins | sample MGYA00242570_ERZ504733 | MGnify/ENA primary metagenome ERZ504733 (study PRJEB26092, sample SAMD00036219) | human gut metagenome | host: Homo sapiens | study: EMG produced TPA metagenomics assembly of... | reverse complement strand
TAGAAATCCTGCGCAAAATCGACGATTTTAAAGAATTGCCATACTGGTGCGCCATCACCATGAGCGGTGGGATGGCCGCGGCTATCCGGACGGGCTGTCGGGGCATGGACATCCCGCCGGGGTCGCGCGTCATTGCCGTGGCGGACTCCATTGATGCGATGATGAGCAGCCGCAGCTACCGCCCCGCCATGACCAGCGCTGCCTGCCGCCGCGAGATCGAAAAAACAGCGGCCATCATGCTGATCGACCCCCGCCGTGGCCGCCGCCGGCGAGGCCGGCGAGCTGCCGAAGCTTCCGGATAATGCGATGATGCGCATGTTCCTCAACTCCATGCCCATCAACTCGCTGCCCACCCTGCTGGGCGAAGGCGGCAAGAAGATCGCCCAGTTCATGGTTGACGAGTACACCAAGCTGAGCAAGTAATACTACGCAAACTGCCAGCTCCCTTTTCTGAGATTCAGAGAAGGGAGCCAGTTTGTGTATAGGGCATATGTGGGATTCGTTGTCTAGGCAACACACCGATTGTTGTATATGCAACTGTTGTATATGGGTCTCTTTATCATGAATTGTTGCGTATGCAACAATGTGGGGTGAAGGCGCATACGCGCATGGCCTCGCATGGTACGGAGGACAATGGATCAGCATATTCTCAGCATTGAGATGCGTGCGGTGACCAAAGCCGTCGACCGCTATCTCGGTGAGAGCATGCCGCTTTCCGCTAAGGAGACCACTGGCGGCAACGCGCATATCATCATGTTCCTGGCTCGTAACCGGAATCGTGAAATCTACCAGCACACCATCGAACAGAAGTTCTGTATCACCCGCTCCACCGCTTCGCGCGTGCTGGCGCTTATGGAAAAGAAAGGCTTATTGCCCGCGAATCGGTGGCGCATGATGCCCGTTGCAAGCGTATCGTCCTGACCGATAAGGCGGACGCCATCGTCGCCGATCTCAAAGCGAACGGCGAACGCGTCGAACGTCTGTTGGTTGATGGCTTTTCCGAAAGCGAGAAAGCAGCCCTACGTGACTACGTCAGTCGCATGCGCGCGAACATCGACCGCGCACAACATGAATTTGAACATCAAACACTCCCTCAGTCACCTGTGGTGATGGCTCCCGATCAAGACGGAGCGGAGGTTGCTAACACGAAGGAGGAGAACGAATGAGTGATACCGCAGAGGCAATCGCGCAGGCGCGCAAAGCTGTCGAACCGGACAAGCCCAAACATGTACTGCGCACGCTGGGCCATTCGATTCGTGAATACAAGAAAGCCAGCATCCTGGCTCCGGTGTTCGTGGCGGTCGAAGGTATTCTGGAAATCCTGATTCCGACCATCATGGCTTCGCTGATCGATGAGGGTATCACCGGTGGCAGCATGCCGGCCACCGTCAAGTTCGGCGTGATTCTGCTGGTGTGCGCGATGGTTTCGCTGGGTGCCGGCTTCTTGTCCGGAAAGTACGCGGCCGTGGCCGGCGCGGCTTCGCCAAGAACCTGCGCAAGGACCAGTTCGAGAAGGTGCAGGGCTTCAGCTTCACCAACATCGACCGGTTCTCCACCGGTTCGATCGTGACCCGACTGACCACCGACGTGACGAACCTGCAGAACGCCTACATGATGATCATTCGTCTAGGCGTGCGTGCCCCGATCATGGTGGTCGTGGCCTGGCTGTTCTCGTTCCGTATCTCCCCGTCGATTTCCATGGTGTTCCTGGCCTGCATCCCGATTCTGGCCATCGGCCTGTGCGGTCTGGTCGTGCTCGTGCACCCCGTGTTCGAGCGCGTGTTTCACACCTACGATGCGTTGAACAACGTGGTCGACGAGAACCTGCAGGGCATCCGCGTGTCAAGTCCTATAACCGCGAATCCTTCGAGGTCTCCAAGTTCGGCCGCATCTCCCAGCGCATCTTCAAGGACTTCACCAAGGCTGAGCGCATCATGAGCTTCAACATGCCGATCATGATGGTGTGCGTCTACGCCTCGATGATTCTCATCGCATGGATGGCGCGCAGCAGATCGTCGCTTCCGGCAATAATGCGGCGCTGGGCCTGTCCACCGGCGAGCTGACTTCGCTGGTCACCTATGCCATGCAGATTCTTATGGCCATGATGATGCTGTCCATGATTTTCGTCATGGTCATCATCTCCCAGCTTCCGCCGAGCGAATCTGCCAGGTGCTGCAGGAGGAAAGCACGGTGCAGAACCCGGCTCACCCGGTGACCGATATGGCCGATGGCTCCATCGAGTTCGACCACGTCAGTTTCCGCTACTCCGACAGTTCCGAAAAGCCCGTGTTGGACGATATCAACCTGAAGATTCGCTCCGGCATGACCATCGGCATCGTCGGCGGTACTGGTTCGGCAAAGTCGTCTTTAGTGCAGCTGGTGTCGCGACTCTACGACGTGAGCTCTGGTTCGCTCAAGGTCGGCGGCGTGGACGTGCGCGACTATGACATTGAGGCGCTGCGCGATCAGGTGGCCATGGTGTTGCAGAAGAACGTGCTGTTCTCCGGCACTATTGCCGAAAACCTGCGCTGGGGCAACCCGAACGCCACCGATGAAGAGATTCGCCATGCCGCGCAGCTCGCGCAGGCCGATGGATTCGTTCAGGAATTCCCCGATAAGTACGACACGTACATCGAGCAGGGCGGCACCAATGTGTCCGGCGGACAGCGCCAGCGCCTGTGCATCGCCCGTGCGCTGCTGAAGAAGCCGAAGATTCTGATTCTCGACGATTCGACCAGCGCCGTCGATACCAAGACGGACAAGCTGATCCGTTCCGCGTTCCACAACGAGATTCCGGACACCACGAAGATCATCATCGCCCAGCGCGTGGCCTCCGTGCAGGAATCCGACATGATTCTGGTGATGGATTCCGGCCGCATCATGGCGTCCGGCACACACGACGAACTGCTCGCCACCTGCGATGAATACCGTTCCATCTACGAATCCCAGACCAAGAACCAGGCCCAGCCCGAAGAACTGGCCGCTGCCGAACAGGCTGCTGAGTCATCTACCGCTGAGCCGTCCGAAACCGTGACGGTGACAGTGACCATGCCCACGGCCGATACCAGCGCAGCTGATGCCAATGCAGCCGATACCAAGGAAGGAGAAGCACGATGAGCAACGACCAGAGTTTCAAGAACCGCAAGCCCGCCATGGGCAAAGCCGAGCCTGGCACCATCAAGCGCATCTTCAGCTACATCTTCCAGTACAAGTGGCGTGTCATCGCCATCGTGGTGTGCATCTTGGTCGGTGCCGCCGCGCAGGCCGGTTCCGCGCTGTTCCTCCAGTCGCTCATCGACACGTACATCCTGCCGATGGTGGGGGAGTCGAACTCCGACTGGGCCCCGCTGCTGCGGGCCATCAGCTGATGGCGGGCCTGTATGTGGCCGGCATCGTGGCGTCCTGGCTGTGGCAGTGGCTGATCGTCACCGTCGAGCAGGGCACGCTCAAGAAGATTCGTGACGACATGTTCGCCCACCAGCAGAAGCTGCCGATCCGCTACTTCGACAGCCACGAGCACGGCGACATCATGAGCCACTACACCAACGACACCGATACGCTGCGCCAGGCCATCTCGCAGTCGTTCCCGCAGATGTTCTCCTCGATTATCTCCGCGGTCGCGGCGCTGCTGTCCATGCTGTGGCTGTCCATTCCATTCACCGCGTTCGTAATCGTGTTCACCGTTCTGCTCTACTTCATCGTGCGCAAGATCGTGAGCCGCTCCGGCCGCTACTTTGTCAAGCAGCAGCAGTGGATCGGCGACGTGAACGCCTTCGTGGAGGAATCCGTCAACGGCCAGAAGGTCATCAAGGTCTTCAACCATGAAGACGCCACCCAGAAGACCTTCGACGAGAAGAACGAGGAACTCTTCGAGGCGTCCGCCGAAGCGAACACCTGGGGCAACGTCACCATGCCGGTCGTCGGCAACATGGGCTACCTGCTCTACATCCTGCTTGCCATCGTCGGCGCCGCCGTCTCGCTGGCCGGCGTCAACGACATCGGTCTGACCGGCGTCAAGCCGCTCACCCTCGGCACGCTCGTCTCCCTGCTGACCCTGTCCCGCTCGTTCATCAACCCGATCGGTCAGGTCTCTCAGCAGCTGACCATGGTGATGATGGCGCTCGCCGGTGCTCCCGTATCTTCAAGCTGATGGATGAGCCCATCGAGGAAGACAAGGCACCGTGACGCTCGTGAACGTGGAACTTGGCGAGGATGGCCGCACCATGACCGAAGTCGACCACGAGACCGGCCACTGGGCATGGAAGCGCGAGGTCGGCGACGACGGTACGAGGTCTCTGAAGGCCGCCGAAAAGCTGCGCGGTTCCGCCTGCGAGGTGGCGATGAAGGCCAAGGAGCAGGCGATCACCTCGCCTGATGGGCGTTATACGCTGCTGCGCGGCGACGTGCGCTTCACCAACGTGACCTTCGGCTACAACCCGGACAAGCCGGTGCTGCACGACATCACCTGGTTCGCCAAGCCCGGCCAGAAGATCGCGCTCGTCGGCGCCACCGGTGCCGGCAAGACCACCGTGACCAACCTCATCAACCGGTTCTACGACATTCAGGAAGGCCAGATTCTGTATGATGGTATCTCCGTGGCCGGCATCAAGAAGCCTGACCTGCGCAGTCTTTGGGCATCGTGCTGCAGGACGTGAACCTGTTCACCGGCACCGTGATGGACAACATCCGTTACGGCCGCCTGAACGCCACCGATGAGGAATGCATCGAGGCCGCGCGTCTGGTCAATGCGGACAGCTTCATCCGCATGCTGCCCAAGGGCTACGACACAGTGCTGGAAGCGACGGTTCCGGCCTGTCCCAAGGCCAGCGCCAGCTGATTTCCATTGCCCGTGCGGCGGTGGCCGATCCGCCCGCGCTGATCCTTGACGAGGCCACGTCCTCGATTGATACGCGCACTGAAGAGGTTGTGCAAGCTGGTATGGATAACCTGATGAAGGGCCGTACGGTCTTCGTCATCGCCCATCGCCTGTCCACCGTGCGCAATTCCGATGTGATCATGGTGCTCGACCACGGCAACATCATCGAGCGTGGTTCGCATGACGAGCTGATCGCGCAAAAGGGCGAGTACTACCAGCTGTACACCGGCGCGGTGGAACTGGAGTAGTGCTTTTTGGCTCCTCAGAGAGGGAGGCTGTCAGCGAAGCTGACTGAGGGGAGCCGCAGACTAGATGCGGTTCCCCTTAATTGTCTGCGGTGGAAACTGCCTTAAGACAGATACCCGTGCCGCTACTGTTCGCTGTGATGGACGTAGGCGTCCAGCGAGAGCCGGTCGATAAGCGAGGGTATGACGCCTTTGCGGGTGATTGAGTATCCGGCGGCATAGGTGGCGATTTCGACCGCCTGCCGTACGGTGTATCCGTACATCAGATACGAGGCGAGCGCGCTGATGAACGCGTCGCCGGCTCCGGTGCTGTCTACGGGGGTGAAGTCAGCGGCCGGATAGTGGCACTCGACATTCTGGCCGCGCAGGTAGCAGCCGTGTTCTCCTTGGGTGACGATGACGCAGCCAGCGCCGCGTTCGAGAAGATGCGCGGCCTTATCCTCCATTGTTTTTCCCTCAGTTTCGATGATCGCCAGTTCGTGCTCGTTCGGCACGAGAATGTCGGCATTGGCGACGATGGAGTCGGCAGATAGTCGCATGACGAGGGCTTGATAATGGTTTTGGCATGGTGCGTCGGGCGGTGATCGCGGTGACTTTGGCTGATTCCAACGGTATTTCGGTCTGTATCAGGCAGTATCCGGCATTGTCGAACAGGCGTTCGTTGGAGGTGATGTCATCCGGGGTGAGCGACGCGTTGGCTCCGGAGAGAATCGCGATGACCGATTCGCCGTTGGGGGCGAGGAATATGAACGATGAGCCGGTGTCCTCTCCGGCGCAGCGTCGCACACCGGCCGTATTGACCCCATGCTGTTCCATCGCCTTGAAGATGTAATCGGACCCATTGTCGACGCCGACATTGCCGATAAGGGTAACGCGGTGCCCGAGCTTGGCTGCGCCGATCGCCTGATTGACCCCTTTGCCCCCGGGGTAGCGCGCCGCCGATTTGGTGGATACCGTACCCCCGATATGAGGTAGCCGCGGCACTGACAGATAGTGGTCAATATTGATGCTGCCGACGACCAACACATGTTTGATGGCGGAAGTGGGCGGGGCTGCGATGGTGCTGGTGTTGTCGAGATGAAAATCCTGTACGAACGAGGGATGCTGCTCTTTGTCGTGCTCTATCTGCGCAATGAGCTTCTCGCAGAGGTAGGCGCCGAAGTCGGAGTTGCGGATGGTGTAGGTAGATATTTCCGTGTTGCCGGGATAGGCCAGCGCTTCGGCGGTGTCGTTTTTGATGGAGACAAGTGAAGCATCCTCTGGAAGCCGGTAATGCAGGGGCTGATCATCTGCGTGAACTCGAGTGCTCGCCGGTAATGCGAGGAGACAAATCCGGTGATGTCCCGGCTTCCGATTTTGCCGGGCAGCGAGTCGTTTGAGGTCGTAGTAGACCAGATCGTCGCTATAAGGCAGCTGATGATCGAACAGGCAGGAGCGAAAGCCTTCGAGAAAATCCTGCGTGCGGCGTCCCTTGGTCATTAGGCAGGCGATGTGTTGGTGCCTCGTTCGATGAGTTCGCTGGTCAGTTTGTAGGCCGCTTCTTTATAAGGCAGTAGCAGTGACTGGTCGCCGCCGTTGGTCCTATGGTCAGCAGTGGGGTGCTTTCGGGGAATTGCGAGGCATAGGCGAGGTGTCCGGAGTGGCCGGTTCCCAGATGACGCCGTCGACGTTGCGGCCGCATATCGCTGCGATGTTTTTGAGCTCGCGTTCCGGATCGGAATAGCTGTTGTAGGCATCGGTTGCGTATCCGGCGTTCTGGGCGGCCTGGATGATGCCGTCCAGCGTGCTATCGAAGGAGATGGGGGAGCGTAGCAGCACTCCGATGGTGTAGCTACGCGTGCGCTGTGAGGCGGAGGCATATGGCTTGTAATGATATTCCTTGACGATCGTCAGGACCTTCTTGCGGGTTTCCTCGCTGATGCTGGAATCCTTGCCGTTGACGATTTTGGAGACCGTCGAGGTGGAGACGCCCGCGATGCGTGCGATGTCCCTGATGTTCATGTCTCCCCTCCTGCCTGTTTTCCTCTGTATCAGTGTACAAGGGCGTAGCGTTCTGTTCCTTGCTACGTCGCCATTGTGGGTCGTTCGGTCCAGGTTGCTTGACCCTCGACCCGCCGTGTTGACACTGACGTTGGCGTCCTATAATCTTATCTCAAGAAAACATTTTAGGAAAATGATTTCCTAAGATTCCGCAAGACAAACAATGCAGATTGCACACTGCGGAAAACCGAGGGGTGGAAAATAAAGGAGGGCCAGCATGACAAGGAAGCTGTCGTTCTGGGAAGGGATCAAGGCACAATTCTCCACAAAGTGCCTGGTGCTGATTCCGATCGCGGTTGGAATCAATCTCATTGGCGGAACTCTGTGCTCCGCACTCAAGCTGCCGCTGTTCCTCGACATGATCGGCACCATCGTCGTCGCATGCCTGTCTGGACCATGGGTCGCGGCCCTGACCGGCCTGCTGACCAATCTTTTCCTGGCACTGGTAGCCAACCCGGTCTATCTTCTATGCGGCGGTGTCGGTATTGTGCGGTTTGGTCGTCGGCTATATGGTCAAGGCCGGACTGTTCCGCAAGAAGTGGGGCGTCGTGGTCATCTGGCTGGTGTGCACGTTCGTCAATGCGATCTCCGCATCGCTGATCACCACATTCGTATACGGCGGTGCCACCGGCGTCAACGGTACATCGGTGCTGACGGCAACGCTGGTCTGGCCATGAAAGACATTCTCGCCTCGGTGATTTCCTCGTCGCTGATCGAGAACCTCCTCGACAAGGGCATCACTGTCGCCATCGCGTGGGTGATCGTGCAGAAGATTCCCCGTCGCTTTCTCAGCCAGTATGCGGCCGACTCCATGGGCGGCTCGGACAATGATGCGCTGAGTGATGATGACGAAGAAGAAGACAAGTGAGACATGTCGTCGCATATGCCGGTCATCAATGACACCGTAATTGGGAAGCTGAATCCGATCACCAAGATAGCGGCCGTGTTCGCCTTGGGTCTGTCCGCATTGGCATGGCCTGACTTCACGCTTGGTCTGATACTCGTGGTGTTACTGCTTGTGGTCTCGTTCTTGGCTCATATACAGCGTGATTTCGCCAAGATAATGTTCGGTTTCGGCATCCCCGTCACTGTGATGCTCATGTTCATCCAAGGGCTGTACAGTCCCAAGAACCGTACCGCATTACTGGATTTTGGCTTCGCGCAACTGGGGCTCGAAGGCGTGCTGTATGCGGCCAAAGTGGTGGTGAGCCTGCTGGTGTTTCTTGGCAGCTTCTACATCATGAACAAAACCACCTATGTCGGTGCTATGGTATCCGCGCTCACTTCGGTGGGGCTCAGCGCCAAGGTCGGATACCTGGTGCTCGCCAGCCTGAATGTCGTGCCGCAGATGCAACGACGTATGGCGGTGATTCAGGAGGCGCAATCCGCTCGCGGACTCGATGCATCGGGCGGGTCATCGCCCGCATCAAGGCGTATATCCCGTTGCTTGGTCCGGTTGTCATGTCATCGCTGACCGACGCCCAGGAGCGGGGTATGACCCTGGAGACCCGCGGCTTCGGCATTACTGGAGTGAAGCAGACCAGTTATGTCAAGGTCAGCTGGAATGCCGCCGACAAGGTACTCAATTGGATCTTCGTCCTGTTTCTGATCGCCGTGGTCGCCGTTTCCGTATGCATCCGCATCGGTGTGATTCCGTCGCCGGTCTCGTGGGGAGCAAGTGAATGAGTCCGATAGTAGAGGTCAAGGATTTCTCCTTCAAGTACCGCGACACCAAGCGTCGGGCCGTCAAACACGTGGACTTCCAGGTCGAGGAAGGCAGCTTCTTCACCATCATCGGCGCGAATGGGGCAGGCAAATCCACGTTATGCAATGCGCTCGTCGGCCTGATCCCGCACTATTTCGTGGGGGCGAGGGCTGGACACATCCTAATTGACGGGACCGATGTCGCCGATTCGACCATCGCCGAACTGTCGAAGACCATCGGCCTGGTGTTTCAGAACCCGTTCAACCAGCTGTCCTACACCGCCGGGACCGTCGCCGAAGAGCTGGCCTACGGATTAGGCAACCACGGTGTGCCCAGAGCGCAGATGATCGACCGCGTCGAAGCTGTGGCGAAATTGATGCGCATCGACCACATCCTAGACAAGAACCCGCTGGAACTGTCGGGTGGACAGGTGCAGCGTGTGGCTTTCGGATCCACTTTCATCATGGAACCGCGCATTCTGGTGCTTGACGAGTGCACCACGCAGCTCGATCCGATGGGCAGCGAGGAGATTTTCGACATCGTCAAACAGCTCAATGCGGACGGCGTCACCGTCATCATGGTCGACCATGACATGGAGCGAGTGGCACGATACGCGGATACCGTCATGGTGCTCGAGCGAGGCGAAGTCGTGGCCCTTGGCTCTCCGATGGAGGTGTTCTCCGATCCGGCGATCGAAGAGCATGGCGTGGAAGTGCCCGATTACGTGAAGATCACCCGTGCGCTCGGTGGCCCGATTGCCATTACCGAGGAGCCGGCCATCCGCATGGCCAAGGAGGCGCTCTCATGAAAATCGAGTTGCAGGCACTGGAGCACGCCTATCCCGGAGGGGACAAGGCCCTTGACGGAGTGGACTTGACGCTTGACGGCAACGAGCCGGTGGCGATCATAGGCAGAACGGTGCAGGGAAGACCACGCTGGTCAAGCATTTCAACGGCATTCTGCGCCCCACCGGAGGCAAAGTGCTGATTGATGGCATTGACGTCAATGAGCGCAGCACCGCCGAATGGTCTCGCAGCGTGGGCTATGTCTTTCAGAATCCCGACGATCAGCTGTTTCTGGAAAGCGTCCGCAAGGAATTCGAATTCGGTCCGCGCCAGATCGGCATGAGCGATCAGGCATCGCGCATCGCGTGGACAGCATCGCCGAGCTGGTAGCCTCACCAAAAAGCTCGACGTGCACCCATTCGACCTGACGCCCACCGAGAAGAAATTCTGCACAATCGGTGCCGTCATCATGATGGACCATCCGTGGTGATTTTCGACGAGCCAACGTGCGGTCAGGATGCGTCGGGCAACGCCCGCCTTGCACGCATCATCGAACGTCTGAAAGCACAAGGCAGACTCTGCATCACGATTTCGCACGACATGAAATTCGTCACCGCGAACTTCTCCCGTGTCATCGTGATGTACCACGGCCGCGTGCTGCTCGATGGCCAGGCCCGCGAGGTGTTTGCCCAGACCGACACACTTCGGCGTTCCTTCGTGACGCCGCCGCCCGTCACCCGAGTGGCTCAGGGTGCAGGCCTCAAGGAGACGGTATTCTCCGTCCCCGCGTTCATCAACGCCATTGCTCAGGAAAGGAACCATCGTGCTGATGTCATTGCTCAAATCTATGGAATAAGGAATGTCGAGGACGCTCGCATGGTAATCGACATGGGCGGCGAACATATCGGCGTCTCCTACGGCAAAATCAAGCGGACGCCCGGTCAGCTCGATTGCGAACGGGCCAGGGAAATCTTCGAAGGCGTGCAACCACAAGCCGTGCGCATAGGCCTGACCGTCGCCGAAGACATCGACGAAATCAGCGAGAACCTGCGCGAAGCCATGCCCGACGTGTTGCACCTGTCCGGCGACATCGAAGGCATCAGCCGGCCGAAGTGGCGGAACTTAAGAGCCGGTTCCCCGAACTGAAGATCATGCAGGCCATCCCGGTGCTAGCCGGAGTGCCTCTCGACAACAGAAGGTCATGCAGTATGTGAAGGACTATGAGCCGGTTTCCGACTTCTTCCTCATCGACACCAAAGCACCTGCTGCCGGAGACATCGGAGCGACCGGCCTGACCCATGACCGGGCCATCGACCGGGCCATCATCGAGGCCACCGACGTGCCGTGCATCATCGCCGGCGGTCTGGACGCTCCAATGTGGCCGAGGCGATTTATGCCACGCACCCGTATGGCGTCGACTCGTTCTCCCTGACCAATTACGACGATGATCGCGCCGATACGGATCGGTGCAAGGACCCGGCCAAGGTCGAGGCTTTTATCAAGGCGGCCAAAGATGCCTAAGGTCGTTGTCGTCGGCGATGCCAATGTGGATATCATCGTGCCCTATCCGCGTTTTCTCAACGAGGAGCGCACGCAGGTCGAATATCCGCAGATCGGCATCGAGGGAGGAGGAACCTCGGCGAACACGGCCGTGGCGTTGGCGAACCTCGGCCTGGATGTATCGTTCGTGGGCACCGTGGGAGATGATCAGTACGGGCGTTTCGTTATGCAGGACTTCAAGGATGCGGGCGTGGACGTGACCGGGCTGGTTGCGGATTCGACCCTGAGCACGGTCGGCGTATTCGCTTTCGTGGACGACCGCGGAGAGAGGTACCTGTGGGGATGGCCTCGCGAACGGCAATCGTTCAAGGTGCTCGACGAAAACCTTGTGCCGATGCACATGATTCGTGAGGCGGATTGGGTCCACTCCTCGGGCATGTGCCTGACCTACGACACCAGCGCTAGGGAGACGATCATCCGCATCTTCGAACAGGCCCACGATGCCGGAGTCCCTACATCTTTCGACCTGAACCTGCGTGTGGACGACGGCGTGCTCGACCCCGATTTCGCGGCTGCACTCGAACGCATTATTCCGAATGTCGATTATCTGCTGGGATCAGGGCCGGACGAGTTCGCCTATTTAGGCGACGACGACATGATGGGCAACGCCACGGCTTATGCGGTGGACGGCCGGACCGTCATCGTCCGGGACGGCGCCCGAGGATCGATCGGTCTTACGCAAGACGGCCTGACGGAAAGCCCGGCGTTCCGGGTGAACGTCGAAGACACCATCGGAGCGGGGGACGTCTATAACGCCGGTTTCATCGCTGCCAGACTCGCCGGAGCCTCCCTCGCCGAATCATTGCGAGAGGCAATGCCGTCTCCGCATACAAAGTGGCCCGTCGCGGGGCACGTTCCTCGCCGGACGCTGCACAGCTGCACGAGTTCCTCGCCGGGCAAACCGCTGAACGCCATGCCCGAATATCGACCAATCCAAAGAACACAACCAACGGAGGTATCCCTATGGAAAACAAGAAGAAGGTCATCCTTGACTGCGATCCCGGACACGATGACGCGTTCGGCATCATGCTCGCCGTGCAGCACCTCGACGTGCTGGGTATCACGACCATTGGCGGCAACTGCACACTGGAGAACGTGACCCGCAATGCCATCAAGGTGCTTGAGGTCCTTGGCGCGGCGGACCGCATCGGCGTATATCCGGGGCACAGCTGCCCGATGGTCGCACCGCTGGTCACCGCACCGCAGTTCCACGGCGAGACTGGTCTGGACGGTCCCGTGCTGCCGGAGCCGACGCACGCCGCACAGAACAAGCATGCGGTCGACTTCATCGTCGACACTGTAATGAGCACGGATGACGTGACGCTGATCGCCACCGGTCCGCTGACCAACATCGCCTCCGCCATCAACCGTGAGCCGCGCATCGTGGAACGGGTCAAGGAGCTGTGCATCATGGGCGGGTCCGTCACCTACGGCAACTGGACCCCTGCCGCCGAATTCAACATCTTCGTCGACCCCGAGGCGGCATCGCGCGTGTTCAACTCCGGTATGCACGTCAAGATGACTGGCATCAACCTGACCCGTCAATGCGAGCTGACCGCCAAGCACGTAGCCAAGTTCCGTGAGATCGGTACCAAGGCCGCGAACCTGGCCGCCGATCTGACCGATTTCTTCATCGGCGCATGCGAGGAGGAGTCCGAGCTGACGGGCGCCACCATGCACGACGCATGCGCGGTGGCATGGGTTATCGACCCGTCGCTGATCACTGCGGTCCCGATGCATATCGATATCGAGCTGCACGGCGCACTTACCCGCGGTATGACCGTGTGCGACTACCGTCATCTGCGCGGTACCGTGCCTGCCGTGGATCTTGAACGCACGCCGACGATGGGCTACCGCGGCGAAGAGCCGAATGCGGAAGCCGCGCTGGAACTCGACTTCCCCGGATTCGTCGACCTACTGAACAGCACCCTCGAAAACTACGACTGAGTCTTGCCCCTGAACAACCCCCTCCACCGCCGGCCGGCGACTCCAACCCCTTCTGGTCGGCCGGCGGTATCTCGCCTCCAATCATCGACCACCGCCATGCGAATGAACGAAAGGAGCAATCCAATGGAGTACCGATGCCTGTTATGGGATTTCGATGGCACCCTTGCCGACACTGGCAGCGACGTGTGGAATTCCCTGACGTACGCCGCGCGTCGTGCTGGCGGGGCGATCGATGACCTGTACATGCGCGATGACGCCAATCTGGCCGATCCGATGGATGAGATCATGCGGCACGTGATCCCCTATCCCGGGGAGGCGTATCTGGAGACATTTGATGAGGATGTACGCGTACACTACCGCACGCTCAATGATTTTTCGCGCACCAGACTCTATCCGGGCATTCAGAGCATGCTGAATGAGCTGAAGGGACATAGCGTACGCAATATCATCGTCACCAACAAGCCGGAGGGCGCATTGAGGCGCATACTCGGCAGCAAAGGCTGGGCGAACCTGTTCGACGATTGGATCTGCCCCGATTCCATACCCGGCCGTGAGGCGACGAAGGTCGAAATGATAGCCGAAATCGTTCGACGGCATGGCATCGCGCCGAGACAATGCCTCTATGTGGGAGACACCTTCAGCGACATCGAAGCTGCACGGACCAACGGCATCTCCTGCATAGCGGTCACATACGGGGATGGCGACGAAATCGCGTTGCTCAGCAGAAACCCCGCATATGTGGCGCACGACATCGTGGAACTCAACGACATCATGACGGACACCGTCATACACGCAAGGAGCATGATATGAGGGATTTCACCATATGCATCGGAACCACCTTCGTTTTCGGGCGCGACGCCGAAACCAAAGTGGGAGACGAACTGGGCGCAAAGGGCGTTTTCCCGCGTGCTCATCCATCATGATGGCGGAGCATATCTGGAAACCAGCGGCTTGCTAGATGCCGTGCGCCGCAGCCTTGGACGGGCCGGCATTTCCTATACGGAGCTTGGCGGCGTGAAGCCGAATCCCCGACTGACGCTGGTGCGTGAAGGCATCGCCATCGCCAAAGCCCGCAATGTCGACGCCGTTGTGGCCATCGGCGGAGGCAGCGTCATCGATTCGGCCAAGGCAATCGCGCTGGGAGCCGCCGGAGAGCGTGACGTATGGGATTATTCACCGGCAAAGTGCCGGTAGAGCGCACCCTTCCCGTCGCGGTGGTACTGACGTGCCCGGCATCGGGCAGCGAATCCAGCCAGGTCGCCGTCATCAACAATGAGCATGAGCATTCCAAGCTCACGCTGAGCGAACCAGTACTCCGGCCGCATTCGCGTTCATGAACCCCGAACTCAGCGTCACGGTGCCGGCGTTCCCCACTGCCTGCGGCATTGTGGACATGTTCTCCCACATCTGCGAACGGTATTTCAGCGCCGACAACGAGATCGGCGTAATCGACCGTATGGCCGAAGGCGCATTGCGCACCTTGGTCGATGTCGGCCCGAAATCGTTGGCCGACCTTGCCGATTACGACTTGCGAGCGCAAATCATGTGGATCTCCACCATCGCGCAGAACAACACCCTCGGCGTGGGTCGTGAACAGGACTGGTCCACCCACCTGATTGCCAACGAGCTGAGCGCGCTATACGACACCCCTCACGGGGCCACCCTGTCAATCATCATGGGATCTTGGATGCGCGTGGCCAGCGAGAAGGCCCCGTTCCGTTTCGCGCGATACGCCACTGAGGTATTCGACATCAGGCCCGGCTCGATGAACGAAACCGAACTGGCCCGGCGTGGCATCGCCGCAACGGAATCGTTCTTCCGCTCGCTAGGCATGCCTGTTTCCTTCAAGGACTTCGATCTGCCGGGCGACGGCATCGAACGCATGTTGGACAACATCGATTTCTACGGGCCGGACGCCACCATCGGGTCCATTGCCCGCCTTGATCGCGACGATTGCCGTCGCATCTACGAACTGGCTGTCACCGGTCCCGTCATGGGAAAGGAGTCCTGATGCGCATACTGAATTTCGGCTCGCTGAACATCGACTATGTGTACGGGGTGGATCATTTTGCGGCCAAAGGCCAGACCATCACCTCGCATGCGCTCGACGTGTTCCCCGGAGGCAAGGGACTGAATCAATCGATCGCATTGGCTCGTGCCGGCGCGATGTGCACCATGCCGGCCAGGTAGGACGGGACGGCATGTTCCTGCGCGACCTGCTCGAATCCTGCGCGGTGGGCGTGACCTCGGTGGTAGTGCGCGATGATGTGCGCAGCGGCAACGCCATCATCCAAAACGATGCCAGCGGCGACAACTGCATTGTGCTGTACCCCGGCGCGAACCGTGCCATCGACCGTGATTTCGTCGATCAGGTGCTTGACGGGTATGGGAAGGGCGATTGGCTGCTGCTGCAGAACGAAATCAGCGAACTGCCCTATATCGTGTCCCGCGCCAAGGCCCGCGGCATGTTCATCGTGCTCAATCCCTCGCCGGCTGACTCGCGGCTCGACGAAGTCGATCTTGATGCCATCGGCTGTTTTGTACTCAATGAGGCGAGGCGGCGATGCTCACAGGGGCCGAAGAAGACGGGGAGACACTGATCCGTGCGATGCGTGCGCGTTTCTCCCAGGCGGATATAGCCCTCACCCTCGGCGAGTGCGGTTCGATGTATTTGCGTGGGGACACGTCGTCACGCAGTCCGCTTATCTCTCGACACGGTCGACACCACGGCGGCCGGCGACACCTTCACTGGTTATCTCCTTGCCGACCTGATGTCCGGCGAACCCATCGCCCATGCACTTGATTTCGCCGCGAAGGCCTCGGCCCTCGCGGTATCCAGAAAAGGCGCGGCGCCGTCGATTCCCATGCGAGAGGAGGTAGCTGTTTTTACTCCTTGCGCTCGCGCATAAGGCATTCCACCAAACTCAAACCAATAGAAAGGAATCACCATGGCAGAAACCGCTGTCAAGGAGAAGGCGAACGGTATCCCGGTGCCTGAGGAGGGCACCGAAGAGTTTGCCCGTATGAACAAGATGGCAAAGATCGCCATTCCGATCGTACTGATCATCTTCACCATGGGCGTGCTGCAGCAGCAGGCTTTCGGCATGATCTATGTGAACATCGGCGACCAGCTCGGCCAGGCCAACCTCGCCCCGTTGATCACCTCGATTCCGGGCATCGTGCTCGGCATCGTGTGCGTGATCTACGGTTCTCTCGGTGACTTCGTGTCCCTGAAGAAGATGATGATTCTCGGCACGATCGTGTTCGTGCTCGGTTCGATCCTCGCTGCTTCGGCGACCTGAGCATCTGGATCGTCATCGCCGCCCGTACCGTGCAGTCCGCAGGCTGGCAGGTCTCCGGCTCCATCTTCCTGGTGCTCGTCTCCAAGTACATCGAGAAGAAGAAGCGAGTCATCTGGTACGGCGTGTTCGTCGCCGTGTTCCGTATCGCCGCGGCTCTGGGCGTCTTCCTTGCCGGCTACATGACCCTTGTCGATTGGCGCATCCTCTTTGGTATCGGCATCATCGCGGTGTTCTTCATCCCGATCCTGGCCAAGAACCTGCCTGACGAGCATGCCAAGGGCGCGCGCGTCGACGTGATCGGCTTCACGCTCATTGGCCTGTTCGCCGGCTCGGTGACCATGTTCTTCACCGACATGACCATCTTCTGGGGTATCGCGGTGCTGGTCACCGGCGTGGCCTTCGTGGTCTACATCAACAAGGCCGCGGATCCGTTCATCACCCCGGAGATGCTCACCAACCCGGCCTTCGCGATGACCATGATCGTCATCTTTGTCGGCTACTTCTTCAGCTACACCCTGAACGCCGGCTGCAACGCCATCGGCCTGAACGTGTACGGCATCGACTCCTCCCAGGTCTCCAACCTGCTGGTGTGGTCGATCATCCTCGCCGCCATCATGGGCTTCGCCGCTGGCCGATCATCCAGAAGATCGGCCGCAAGGCCTCCATCATTCTGGCGCTCGCCTGCATGGGCGGTGGCCTGATCGCCGTTGCGTTCCTGATTCCGATGGGCCAGATCTGGCTCTTGCCGTGGCGCCGTGCATCTACTACTTCGGCACCTCGTTCTTCTACCAGCCGATTGTGGATACCGCAACGCTGACCGTGGAGGCCGAGGAATCCGGACGTGCATTGGGCTTCAACGATCTGATGCAGGCCATCACCGGTTCGGTCGGTGTCGCGATCTTCGGCCAGCTCATGGCCAATGGCGCGATGAGCGGCGGCTCACTGTTCGGCACCGAATCCGGTCCGGCCTCGACCTATGCCAACGTCTTCATGGTCGGCGGCATCATCGTCCTGGGTGCGATGGTTATCTTCATCTGCTCGATGAAGATGATCTACAGCCGCTCCCGCGTCGCCGAAGACGAGAGCTGACATCAGGTCATATCGTCTGCTGATGTGACATTGATATCGCAAAGCCCGTGACCGGTGTATTCCGGTTGCGGGCTTTGCGCGTTACGCTAAGTAGTAAAGTAATTTACTGAAGTACTACGTAATGTTTGCATTGAGGGGATGATGTCATGGTCACGATGAAGGAAATCGCGCAGAAATCAGGCTTCTCGCAGGCCACGGTATCCCGGCTGCTCAATGGGGACCCGACATTGTCCGTCAAAGAGGAGACGCGACGTCGCATCATCGAGGTCAGCGAGCAGCTTGGCTACGCTACCGGATCACGCCGTATCGCATTGCCACGCCGTGTGGCCGTACTCGACAACGCCACCCGCGAGGAAGAACTGGCGGACGCCTATTTCGATGAACTGCGGTCCGTGCTCGGCGACAATGCCAGAGCCCAGCACATGGAACTCACGTCGTTTTCCCATATCGACGATCTGATTGCCAACGCCGGTGATTTCGACGGCTTCATTTCCATCGGACCGTCCGTACTCTCTTCGGATAAACTGTTGAAACTCCATCTGGTATTGCCCTATGGCGTATTCATCGACATCAATCCTGCGCCCAGCCTGTTCGATTCGGTACAACCGGATTTAAGCCAAACCATTTTGGACGCATTGGATGTGTTGGTGTCCTCGGGCAAACGACGCATCGGCTATATCGGCGGTACTGGCTTCACGATGGGTTTGCACGAATACCCGGAAGACAGCCGATTAACCGCATTCCGCAATTGGACCGAGCGTTTGGGGCTGGATGCGGAAGGCCTGATTTACGCGCAAGGCGCGTTCACTGTGGACACCGGGCGCACTCTAGGGAGAAAGCGGCTAACGATCATCGAGATGACATGCCGGATGCGTTCATCGTGGCTGCGGACACGATTGCAGTCGGCGTACTGCAGGCGTTTATTGCTGCGGGAGTGCTGGTGCCTCGCGATACCAGTGTGATCAGTATCAATAACCAGGCCATCGCCCAGTACACTTCGCCGACATTGACCAGTTACGATATCGATCAGAATGAGCTGGCCGATACTGCGATTACGATGCTTGCCGAGGCCATCTCCAGTCGGCGCACGCTGCACCACCACACCTTCATCTCCACCACCCTAGTAGTGCGTGACAGTTTCGTACCAGCACGATAAAGAAGTTCCCTCTGTGCGATAAAGAAGCTCCCTCTGTGGAGGGAGCTTCTTTATCGCTGTTAGAACAGTTCCAGATTCACGTCGAGCGTGTAGGCGCGATCGGCGGGCAGCTGGTACTGCTCATGGACGGGCGCGCCCCATGAATCGTCGCCGCCCACGCCCATTTGCGCGGCCAACAGGCGCAGGAACGTGTGACGGACCGGCGGCAACTCGTCTGGTGGGTCGCCTCTTCCAGCATGAGCGAGCTGTACGGCAACAGGCTCGCCGCGAAATGTTCGCTGCCGGCCTGACTGATACGCATGCCGTGTCCTTGGGCGTCAAGCACTTCGGCCCAACGCACGTCTTCATGGTTGCCGGTCTCCTGCGGCACCAGATACGGTGCATTGTCTTCGGCCGCGGTGCGCTCGAAAATGCCGAGCTTGCCACCGTGCAGACGGTCGCGATAGGTCTCCTCGGGGCCAAGGCCGTAGAAGCGCAGGTTCTCGTACTGCTTGGGAAGTGTCCATTCCAATCCGAATGCCGGCAGCGTCGGCGCATCGGTGGCACCGGCATATCGGGCGGCCAGATGTACACGTCCGCTGGCGGCATCCACCTCATAGCGCACGGCAACTTGGCAACTTGGGTTTCGCCCGGTTCGGCCAACGTATGACGAATGCCGCCAACGGGCACCAACCTCGTTGACGGCATTCGTCTTTCCAGGACACCGCAATCGCGGATGCATGCCGTTTACGCGTTGAATACGTATTGGTCAAGGCGGCGCATGGCCTCCTTGACGCGGCTCAAGGGCAATGCGAGATTGACGCGGATGCTGTAGGGGGCCTGGAACATGTCGCCGTCCTGCCATGCGACGCCCACATCCCAGCCGCGTTTCTCCAACTCGGGCAGGCTCAGGCCGTGGCGTTCGCACCACTGCTCGCAGTCGAGCAGCAGCATGTAGGTGCCTTCCGGTTTGGCCAAACTCACTCCTTGGAAATGCTTGGTGATGTAGTCGTAGGCGTAATCGACGTTGCCGGTGAGCACCGCCTTCAGTTCGTCGAGCCACTCATGGCCTTCGGGCCGGTAGGCGCCGATCAGCGCGTGCATGGAAAGCACGTTCATGTCGTTGTAGTGGCATTTCGAGCTTTTGGCCACGATGCGGTCCCGGAGTGTGGGATTGTAGATGATGTGGTAGCTTCCCACCAGTCCGGCGAGATTGAAGGTCTTGCTGGGCGCGTAGAACGCCACGGTCCTGTTGCGTGCGTCCTCGCTGACCGATTGGGTGGGGATGTGCTGGTGGTTCCCCAGAGTCAAATCGGACCAAATCTCGTCGGAAATGACCACGCAATCGTTGGCCTTGTACACTTCCATGGCCTTCTCGATTTCCCAACGTTCCCACACGCGCCCGCAGGGATTGTGAGGCTGCAGAACACGGCCACGTGGATGTGATGCTCCTTGAGCTTTCTGTCCATATCCTCGTAATCCATGCGCCATACGCCGCGCTCGTCCAGCGTGAGCGGACTGTGGACGATGCGGTAGCCGTTGTTTTCGATGCTCCGGGTGAACCCGATGTAGGTCGGGCTGTGCAGCAGCACGCCGTCGCCGGGGGCGGCGAACGCGGTCAGCGCACTGATCACACCGCCCAGGACCCCGTTCTCGTAGCCGATCGCCTCCCGGGTCAATCCGGTGACCCCGTTGCGCGTGGACTGCCAGTCGATGATGGAGCTGTAATAGTCGTCGGTGGGGAGAAGTACCCGTAGCGGGATGTCTTCGCCCGTTCGATGATGGCCTGCGGGATCGTGGGCACGGTCGGGAAGTTCATGTCCGCCACCCACATGGGGATGACGTCGAAACCCTCGCGTGGCGGGTCCGGCGCGAATCCCGGGTCGGTGCCCAGTCCGTCGACCGCGATCGAATCCATGCCATGCCTGTTCATGATGGACGTGAATCATACGTCATTGTCCGACAATCCTTTCTCGGTCCGTGGTGGCCGGTCCCAATCTAAATCGGGCTCCTGACGGTGCCGTGGCCGTGGGCGGCGATTTGACCGCGTGGCGTGTTACGATATGCACCGTTGTGAGGCAGTGATCCGTTATCAGCGGGGAGTCTTCGGAAGAACGGCGGCAATCGCCCAGTAGAACCGACGGGATCGGCCCGAGACAGCCGAACACAAGCGGTCGCGCAGGCTCGCGGCTCCGAGTGCAACAGTTCGGAGCGGCGCAACCGGTGCGATAAGCGAGGTGGTACCGCGGTGCGGAGCGCATACCAGCGCCCGTCATCGTCCTCGTAGGCAGGAACGGCAGACAGGGCTGTTCCGGGCGGAACACAGTCAGTTCCGGCTGCGAGGCGATTGACGCGATCGGCCCCACGGTTCGGTACGTGACATTCGTGAACCCAGCCGGCACACGTCGGCGCCCGGCAATCGCCATCAATGACGCTCCTGTAGGACCAGTGCACAGTACTAACAGGAGATTTACGGTGAGCGAAAACGTATATCCCAAGGCGAACGAGGGCGGCGAGACCGCGCACGTCGCGCCGAACCCCAGCTTCCCCAACATGGAGGAGACCGTTCTCGACTACTGGGACAAGGACGACACCTTCCAGAAGTCCGTTGAACGCAACCCTTCCGGCGACCACAGCCAGAATGAATTCGTGTTCTTCGATGGCCCGCCTTTTGCGAACGGTCTTCCGCACTACGGCCACCTGCTGACCGGCTACGCCAAGGACGTGATCCCGCGCTACCAGACCATGAAGGGCCGCAAGGTCAACCGCGTGTTCGGCTGGGACACCCACGGCCTGCCCGCCGAGCTTGAGGCGCAGAAGGAACTCGGCATCGACTCGGTCGACCAGATCGAGAAGATGGGCATCGACAAGTTCAACGACGCCTGCCGCGCTTCCGTGCTGAAGTACACCAACGAATGGCAGAACTACGTGCATCGTCAGGCCCGTTGGGTGGACTTCGAGCACGGCTACAAGACCCTGAACATCCCGTACATGGAATCCGTGATGTGGGCCTTCAAGCAGCTCTACGACAAGGGCCTGGCCTACCAAGGCTACCGCGTGCTGCCGTACTGCCCGAAGGACCGCACGCCGTTGAGTGCGCACGAGCTGCGCATGGACGCCGACGTGTACCAGGACCGCCAGGACACCACCGTATCCGTGGCCGTCAAGATGCGCGATGAGGACGACGCCTACGCCGTCTTCTGGACCACCACCCCGTGGACCGTGCCCACCAACTTCGCCATCGTGGTCGGCGCCGACATCGACTACGTCGAGGTCCGCCCGACCGAAGGCAAGTTCGCTGGCAAGAAGTTCTACCTCGGCAAGGATTTGCTGCCGCATTACGAGAAGGAACTCGGCGAGAATTACGAGGTCGTGCGCGAACTCAAGGGCAACGAGCTGGCAGGCCGACGCTACTACCCGTCTTCCCGTACTTCGCGGGTGACGAGGCCGAATCCGAAGGCCACGTGCCCGGCCCGAACGGCTACACGATCTTCACCGCCGACTACGTCGACACCGTCGAAGGTACCGGTCTGGTTCACCAGGCCCCCTACGGTGAAGACGATATGAACACGCTGAATGCCAAGGGCATCAAGAGCACCGACGTGCTCGACGATGGTGCCGCTTCACCGCGCAAGTGCCCCGACTAACGAGGGGCGATTTCGTGTTCGACGCCAACCTGCCGATCCTGCGCAACCTGCGCGCC
>ENA-OQHY01000486-OQHY01000486.1-human-gut-metagenome-genome-assembly--contig:-NODE-486-length-22442-cov-7.292449_pt1 | contig 22442 bp, 22 predicted proteins | sample MGYA00242570_ERZ504733 | MGnify/ENA primary metagenome ERZ504733 (study PRJEB26092, sample SAMD00036219) | human gut metagenome | host: Homo sapiens | study: EMG produced TPA metagenomics assembly of... | reverse complement strand
AGAAAAAAAGAGAAAGAAGGCGGCTTCTGGCAGAAACTTCCCGGATTATTTTCGGAGAGGATGATGAGGAAGAAAAGCAGGCGGTTGACATCGGAAATACACAGGGAGCGGATGTCAGTGAACTTTCGGAGGAAAACCAGCAGATCTTAAAGGAACTTGAAGGTACAGGCGGTGATGCCGGAAGGGAACCGGAAAAGAAAAAGGAAAAACCGAAAAAAGAGAAAAAACCGAAGAAAGAAAAGAAGCCCAAACAGCCAAAACCGCCGAAACCGAAAAAGGAGAAAAAACCTAAGGAAGTGGATAACACACCGCCGCTGCCAAAGGGACCGGTGATTGCGATTGTTCTTATGGCAGTGTCATTGTTTGCATTTGTCATGATTGTGACAAATCTTTTGGGGTATCAGGCAAACTTAAGTCAGGCAAAGGAAAAATATGAGCAGGGTTCTTATGTGGAGGCATACCGTAAGCTGCAGGGGCTTTCGATCAAGGAGCGCGATGAAAAGCTTTATCATCAGCTGGCAACTCTTGCTGCTGTCTCGGAAAAGTATCAGGCATATCTCGTATTTGATAATTACGGTTCAAAAATTGATGCACTTGATGCACTGGTATGTGCATATGGGCGTTATGACCTGAACCAGAAAAATGCCAAAGAGTATGGCTGTGAAGATCAGCTTGAGAAGATCGGAGGAAAGATTATCAAAGCACTGCTGAAAGATTATGATATGACAGGGGATGAGGCACTGGATATCTACCAGACCAGAAAGCGGGATGATTATACGGTAAAATTGCATCAGAAGCTGAAAGAACTTGGGCTGGGATAAAAAAATAGCAGAAAGTAAGGCAGGAGACTGTTAATTTAGGAGTAAGACCTATATGATTGCAATAATAGACTACAACGCTGGAAATTTAAAAAGCGTGGAAAAAGCATTGCATTTTCTCGGAGAAGACTGTGTGATCACACGTAATTTTCACGAGATTGAGACCGCAGACAAAGTGATTCTTCCGGGAGTCGGTGCATTTGGCGATGCGATGGAACAATTGAAAAAATACGAGCTGGACAAGGTGATTCATCAGGTGACAGCGGAAAATAAGCCATTTCTTGGCATTTGTCTGGGACTGCAGCTTCTCTTTGAGGGAAGCGATGAGAGTCAGGGTGTAGAGGGACTCCATGTGCTGGACGGACAGATTCTGCGGATTCCGGATCAGTCGGGACTTAAGATTCCGCACATCGGGTGGAATTCTCTGCATTTACAGAATGACGGAAGACTTTTTGCTGGGCTGGAGGAAAATCCGTATGTATATTTTGTACATTCCTATTATCTGAAAGCAGCGGATGAACAGATAGTGAAAGCAACCACACAGTACAGTACGACAATTCATGCATCGGTAGAATCCGGAAATACATTTGCATGTCAGTTCCATCCGGAAAAGAGCGGTACGGTTGGACTTTCGATTTTGAAAAATTTTGCAAAGCTGCAGGGAGGAAATGCATAGTGTTTACGAAGAGAATTATTCCTTGTCTGGATGTGAATGACGGACGTGTGGTAAAAGGCATTAACTTTGTGAATTTAAGAGATGCCGGAGATCCGGTAGAGGTCGCAGCAGCTTACGACAAGGCGGGCGCAGATGAAGTAGTCTTTCTGGATATTACCGCATCTTCCGATCACCGTGCAACGGTGGTAGACATGGTGCGTAAGGTTGCAGAGAAGGTGTTTATCCCGTTTACGGTAGGCGGTGGTATCCGTACGGTGGAGGATTTTAAGGTACTGCTTCGGGAAGGTGCCGACAAGATTTCCATTAATTCTTCCGCAATCAATACACCGGAGCTGATTGGAAATGCAGCGGACAAGTTTGGCAGCCAGTGTGTGGTAGTCGCCATTGATGCCAGACGAAGAGAGGATGGAAGTGGCTGGAATGTTTACAAAAACGGCGGTCGTATTGATACCGGGCTTGACGCTGTAGAATGGGCAATGAAAGCTAACAGACTTGGTGCGGGAGAAATTCTTCTGACCAGCATGGACTGCGATGGAACAAAGGCAGGGTATGATATTGAACTGACCAGACAGATTGCAGACAATGTTTCCATTCCAGTGATTGCATCCGGTGGTGCGGGCACAAAAGAACATTTTTATGAGGCCCTGACAGAGGGACATGCAGATGCAGCACTGGCAGCGTCCCTGTTTCATTATAAGGAGCTGGAGATCATGGATCTGAAAAACTATCTGGCAGACCGCGGTGTCTCCGTGCGTAGATAGGAGTGAATGAAATTATGGCAATGATAACAAACGACTGGCTTCCGGCAGTCCGTGAGGAATTCGCCAAACCATATTACCGGCAGCTGTATCAGTTTGTGAAAGAAGAGTATAGCCGCACGGTTGTGTATCCGCCGGCAGAGGATATTTTTAATGCACTGCATTTTACACCGCTTAGTGAGGTAAAAGTACTGATTCTGGGACAGGACCCGTATCACAATGAACATCAGGCACATGGTCTTTCGTTTTCTGTCCTTCCGGATCAGAAAGAAATTCCGCCATCTCTGCAGAATATTTATAAAGAACTGCAGGATGATCTGGGGTGTAAAATTCCAAACAACGGCTATCTGAAAAAATGGGCAGATCAGGGTGTACTGCTTTTGAATACCGTGCTTACGGTGCGGGCGCATCAGGCAAATTCCCATCAGGGAAGAGGATGGGAGCAGTTTACGGATGCGATCATTCAGGCAGTGAATGCGCAGGATCGTCCGATTGTGTATATGTTGTGGGGACGTCCGGCGCAGAGCAAAATACCGATGCTTACAAATCCAAAGCACCTGATCTTAAAGGCACCGCATCCAAGTCCGCTTTCCGCGTATCGCGGGTTCTTTGGATGCAGACATTTCAGTCAGGCAAATCAGTTTCTAAAAGAACATGGAATCGAGCCGATTGACTGGCAGATAGAAGACATTTAAGAAATTTCTTGATAAAAAGAGGAGTGCCCCATTGTCCAATGGACAATGGGGCGAATTATGAAAAAATAACAAGTTAGTAACTTTGCTTTCTTTTATGTTCTTATAATAGCATCTGATTGTGAATAAAATATGAACAAAACGAAAAGAAATTGTTATCTTTTCGTAATTATAACCAAAATACGGAAAAATACCACAAAAGTATTGTAAAAACAGTGAAAAAGCGATAGGATAAAAGAAAGAATTGTGTGAAAGAGGTGATACTATGAGAGGAATTTCGATGTATGATTCATCGTCAGTAAGTACTTTATTTTCCAGTCTGGGTTCTTCGAAAAGCACAGGAAGTGGCCTGTTTGGAATCAATTTAAGTGAGTATGCAAGTATTCGCAGTGGTTCTTATGGCAAATTAATGCGCTCTTATTTTTCAATGGATTCCACGAAGGGCACCTCGAAGTCGGATGACAGCACCAAAAATACGATCGAGGATCTGGCCACGACCACATCAACGTCAAAAGACAGTACCAAGACGCTGGCTGCGATAGAGTCCGATGCCAAGGAACTGACAGACTCTGCCAAGGCATTGTATACCCGCAGTAACAACAAGGTGTTTACAAAGGATTCCGGGGGCAGCTACGATACGGACAAGATCTACAAAGCAGTAAAGAGTTTTGCGGATGATTACAACTCCATGCTGGATACAGCCGGCAAGTCATCGACGAACCGCATTTCCCGGTCGGTAAGTTCTATGAAAAATGAGACTTCTTACAATGAGAAACCCTTAAAGGAAATAGGAATTACGGTCGATGAAAAGACCGGCAGGCTGTCGGTGGATGAGACAACGTTTAAGGGTGCAGACACAGAGAAAATAAAGAACCTGTTCAATGGAACCGGTTCCTATGCATACAGTGTGGCAACAAAGGCAGCATGACAGAGTCCTATGCAAAGTCAGAAGCCGCAAAATCCAATACATATACGAAGAACGGCACGTATAATTACAATTATAACAGCGGAAATATTTTTACAGATATGTTTTAAAATAGTTGAAAATGAGTTTTCGAAATGCAGGAAACCCTCTTTGCTGGACAGACCAGCAGAGAGGGTTTCCTGTTTTTACCAAACAGACAGAGGGTAACAGATTAATCATCTGCCTCCTCATCTGCAGTTGTATTGTATACCTGACGTTTTCTTGCCATAACATCACTTTCGAGATATTCGTCATAAGTAGAAACCTTGTCTACCATGCTTCCATCCGGAAGAAACTCGATGATGCGGTTCGCAGTTGTCTGTACGACTGATGGTCACGGCAGGCAAACAGGATGACACCAGGGAATTTGATCATACCATTATTCAATGCGGTGATGGATTCCATATCCAGGTGGTCTGTCGGCTCATCAAAGATTAAAACGTTGCTTCCCATGATCATCATGCGGGAGAGAAGGACACGGACTTTTTCTCCACCGGAGAGGACACGCATCTTTTTTACACCATCTTCACCGGCAAAAAGCATACGGCCGAGGAAACCGCGGACATAAGTTGCGTCTTTGATCTCGGAGTATTGGGTCAGCCAGTCAACGATCAGCTCATCGGAATCAAAGATGGCGGTATTATCCTTCGGGAAATAAGACTGGCTTGTTGTAACTCCCCATTTGTAAGATCCTTCATCCGGTTCCATTTCCCCGGCGAGAATTTTAAACAATGTTGTCTTTGCAAGCTCATTTCCACCGACAAAGGCGATTTTGTCATCGTGTCCGACAATAAAGGAAATGTTGTCAAGAACTTTTACACCGTCAATGGTTTTACTGATTCCGTCTACGGTCAGAACTTCATTTCCAATTTCACGGTTTGGACGGAAATCAATGTACGGATATTTACGGCTGGAAGGACGGATGTCATCTAGCTGGATTTTTTCCAGGGCACGCTTACGGGAAGTTGCCTGCTTGGATTTGGAAGCATTTGCAGAGAAACGGGAGATGAACTCCTGCAGCTCTTTGATTTTTTCTTCCTTTTTCTTGTTGGCTTCTTTCATCTGACGGACAAGAAGCTGGCTGGATTCATACCAGAAATCGTAGTTTCCGGCATACAGCTGAATTTTGCCGTAATCCATATCTGCAATGTTGGTGCAGACTTTGTTTAAGAAATAACGGTCATGGGAAACCACGATAACCGTGTTTTCAAAGTTGATCAGAAATTCTTCTAACCATGCGATGGCATCAAGATCCAGGTGGTTGGTCGGCTCATCGAGAAGAAGAATGTCCGGGTTGCCAAACAGTGCCTGCGCAAGAAGTACTTTGACTTTTGCGGCACCCGGCAGGTCTGCCATCTGTGTGTAGTGATCCTCGGTCGAATTCCAAGACCGTTTAACAGGGTGGCAGCATCGGATTCGGCATTCCAGCCGTCCATGTCTGCAAATTCTGCTTCAAGTTCACTGGCGCGGATACCATCCTCATCGGAAAAATCTTCTTTCATGTAGATGGCATCTTTTTCTTTCATGATGTCATACAGACGTTTATTTCCCATGATAACCGTGTCGAGTACGGTATACTCATCATACTTGAAGTGGTCCTGCTGCAGGAAAGACAGACGCTGTCCCGGTGTGATGACAATGTCACCGCTGGTTGCTCTAACTGCCCGGATAAAATTTTTAAAAAGGTAGATTTGCCGGCACCGTTTGCACCGATCAAACCGTAACAGTTCCCCTCGGTAAACTTTACGTTTACATCTTCGAAAAGGGCTTTTTTGCCTAATCTTAAAGTAATGTTATTTGCACTAATCATACGAAAACCTCATTGCTTTACTTAATATGTCTATGATAAAATCACAAATTCTATTATAAACATGACATGGGATATATTTCAAGAAGAAAAACGCTTTCTTGTTGGAAATGTATAGAAATAATGATATAATGGAGAAAGAATTGAACGAAATTGGGGCAAAGCTATGGATTATAGGGAATTTATACAGTTGGATCTGCCTGTCGCAGTTGCAATTGTCAGTTGTGGGGCAGACTGGAGAGTGGAAGAGGCAAACGCAGAGTTTACGGATGTACTTGGATACACGGAAAAGGAACTGCGGGAAACCAGACCACAAAAAATGGTATATGACGAAGATTATGCAAATCTGGTCAGTGTATTGGAAAATGTTGTCCGGACACATGACAACGGAAAAATGCAGCTTCGTATCGTACGCCCCGATGGGAAAACCCGGTGGGTGGAGATGCGGTGCAGTGTTCTGGCACATTACGATGTAAAACCATATGTGGTTTTATTTTTATGGGATATTGATGAGGAAAAAAGACGGGAAGAACATCAGAAACTGTTGAACCAGAAATATGAGCTGATGGAACAGCTGTCTTTGGAATATCCGTTTGATCTGGATGTGGAAAACTGGACGATGCTGCGCTCGTACCGGCTGATGGAACTGAGGGGACAATACGATTATTCCGAACAATATTTTCCGGTGGATGAAGAAGTTCTGACACTCTGTCCACCGGATCAGGAGCTTTTTCTGAAGGCTATGAAAGAAGCTGCCACAGAGGAAAAAACCGGAAGTATGGATACAAGGTTTAATATCCATACGGAAAATGAGACACCGAAATATCTCTGGTTTAGAACTTATTACAAGAGCATTGCAGACCATAATGGACGGATCACCCGGATTATCGGAAGAAGTTTTAATATTGATGAAGATAAGAATCTTCAGGAAGAAGTGCGGAGAGATCCGCTGACGAAACTGCTCAACAAGCTGGAAATCCAAAGGGAGACCGATGCATTTCTGGAAGGAACAGAAGACGGAACCCATGTATTGTTTCTGATTGATATTGATAATTTTAAAGGTGTCAATGATAATTTCGGGCATACATTCGGTGATACTGTAATCGTAGATGTTGCAAATATCATCAAATCTTTTTTCCGCAACAATGATCTGACCGGAAGGGTCGGTGGGGATGAATTCCTTGTGCTGATGAAGAACACAACACTCGAGAAGGCAAAGGAACGTGCCGGAAATCTTGGAGAAGCACTCTGCAAAGTTTATACGGGGGGCTCCATTCACTACAGGATCTCGGCAAGTATTGGTCTGGCCGCCTGTAACGGTGGGGATGGAAATACATACAGTTCCCTGTTTGAAAAAGCGGATCATGCCATGTATCGTACCAAGCAGGGGGGCAAAAATGGATATGAGATTGCCGGTGCAAAAGATGTGGGAATGATCAGAAACGGAATCAAAAACATTGAGCGGCGGGAAAACATGGGCGCAGAAGACCGTGAATTCCTTGCATTTTCCATCAGTCTTATGGCGCACGCCAAAAATATAGATGGGTCGCTGAATATGCTTTTAAACAGGATTACGGAAAGATACCAGCTGGATCTTGTTATGGTATTTGAGGATAACACCGAAAATGACGGAATGGTCATGACCAATTATTTTGGAAATAATTTCTCTTTTTATGGGAAAAGTGCGTTTCCAAAGAAAAGTCCTTCACTAAAGGAACTACAGCCAGGGGAGTATATGATAGTTAAAAATTCGCGGAGCAATTTTGCAACGGGGATGGGAAATTATCTTAAGTCAACGGATACATACAACGAAAAAGCTCCGTTTTCTGCTGTGGTTGGAAAATTTGAATATGTTGGGGGCTGTACAGGGGAAGTAATTTATGTGTCACTGGACGAAGAACGGCAGTGGCAGCCGGGAGAGTTGGAAATTTTTCAGGAACTGACCCGTATGATGGCTATTTTTGTGTCCCTGCGCTATCGGGTCGAGGAAAGCCGGGAACAGATCAGTTCCATCCAGAAAAAAGATCCGCTGACAGGGCTGTACAATCAGGAGGCATTCCGTGAAGCGGTGGTTGAAATTCTGGCACATTCCAAGCCGGATGAAGTATATGCCATTGAGTATATGGATATCAATAATTTTGGATATATCAATGAAAATTATGGCTATAAAGTAGGGGACAGTGTCCTTAAAATGTTTGCACAGGATATCTTTATGCAGGAGTATTTCCGTGCAGGCTGCCGTTTGTATTCGGATTTTTTTCTGCTTCTGATTGCAGATGAAAGTCAGGAAAAATGATCGATCGTCTGCACAACAGAAATAAAAGATTTTCCAATATGCAGAATCACAGGTATCCAAACAGTGGAATGGGGATATCGGCAGGGGTATATATTCTGGAAGACAATAAAATGGACATCGAGTTTGCGATCGAAAATGCCAATCTTGCATGGAAAAATGCAAAAAATACCGGGAAGAGGGATATTACCCTGTATAATCCTTCCCTGCGTATCCAGCGTACCGAGGAGCAAAAATAGTCGGGGAATTTTATGAGGCATTATACCGGGATGATTTCCAGATGTATCTGCAGCCAAAGTTTATTTTACGTGACCGGAGTGTTTATGGGGCAGAAGCACTGGCACGATGGAAACGTCCGGATGGAAAGATTCTTCCGCCGGGAGTGTTTATTGATTCTCTCGAAAAAATAGGATATATCACAGAGCTTGATTTTTATATTTATGAGGAAGTGTTAAAAACTCTCGAAAAATGGGACAAGCAGCACCGGAGAAAAATTGTGATTTCAACCAATTTTTCCGGGCGTCATTTTGAGTCGGATGGGGAGGAATTTTTAAATCGTATCCAGCATGTGCTCTCAAAATACAGCGTCCGTCCAGAGTATATAGAAATTGAGGTGACGGAGGGCGTGCTCGTAAAGAATGTAGCAGTTCTTGAAAAGTGTATGAACCGGCTGCACGAGATTGGATTCCGTGTGGCAATTGATGATTTCGGAACAGGATATTCTTCACTTTCCGTACTTGCAGACATGCCTGCAGACGTCATAAAAATTGACAAAAGTTTTATTAATAAAGGCATGACGGAACAAAAGAAAAATCTTCTTTACGAAATCGGCCGTATGGTAAAGATTTTACATAAAGATATTATTATAGAGGGGGTGGAAACGGAGGAACAGGAGCAGTTCCTCAAAGAAGGTGGATTCACCTGCGGACAGGGATATTTATGCAATTGTCCGGTTCCGATTGGCGACTTTGAAAAGATGTATTTGTAAAAAAACAAGAAATGCTGTCGCTATCGCTTGATTTTTGGGTGCATTCATCCTATATTATTTAGTTAGAAGACATTCTGATTCAATGTTTTTTATGTTTGAACTTTAATTAAAAATAGGAGGACTAATTCATGAAACGTTCAATGAAAACCATGGATGGAAACCATGCAGCAGCACACGCTTCTTATGCGTTTACTGATGTTGCAGCAATCTATCCTATTACTCCTTCATCTGTTATGGCTGAGGCTACAGATGAGTGGGCAACCGCTGGTCGTAAGAACATTTTCGGACAGACCGTTCAGGTTACAGAAATGCAGTCTGAGGCTGGTGCAGCCGGTACTGTACACGGATCTCTTGCAGCTGGTGCATTAACAACTACTTACACAGCATCCCAGGGTCTGTTACTTATGATCCCGAACCTGTACAAAGTAGCTGGTGAGAGACTTCCGGGCGTATTCAACGTATCCGCTCGTTGTGTTGCTACACATGCACTGAACATCTTCGGTGATCACTCTGATGTATATGCTTGCCGTCAGACAGGTGTTGCAATGCTTTGTGAGTCATCCGTACAGGAAGTTATGGACTTAACTCCGGTTGCTCATTGCGCAGCATCAAGGGAAGAATTCCATTCATCAACTTCTTCGATGGATTCCGTACATCTCACGAAATTCAGAAGATCGAGACATGGGATTATGAAGATCTGAAAGATATGGTAGATATGGATGCAGTTGATGCTTTCCGTAAGAATGCATTAAATCCAAATCATCCGGTAGAAATGGGATCTGCACAGAACCCTGACATCTTCTTCCAGTCAAGAGAAGCTTGCAACTCTACATACGACGAGCTGCCTGCAATCGTACAGGAATATATGGACAAGGTAAATGCCAAGATCGGCACAGACTACAAGCTGTTCAACTACTACGGAGCTGCTGATGCTGACCGTGTCATCATTGCTATGGGTTCTGTATGTGAGACCATCGATGAGACCATCGATTACTTAATGGCAAAGGGCGAGAAGGTCGGTGTTGTTAAGGTTCGTCTTTACAGACCATTCGTAAAGGAAGCTTTAATCGAGGCTATTCCGGATACTGTTAAGAGAATTGCAGTATTAGACAGAACAAAAGAGCCAGGTTCTCTTGGTGAGCCATTATACTTAGATGTAGTTGCTGCATTAAAGGGATCTAAGTTCGATCAGGTTACAATTACAAGCGGACGTTACGGATTAGGATCTAAGGATACTACTCCTGGACAGATCATCGCTGTATACAACAACACAGAGAAAGAGAGATTTACCATCGGTATCATTGATGATGTTACAAATCTTTCCCTGGATGTTAAGGAAAATCCTGTTACTACTCCGGAAGGAACTACAAACTGTAAGTTCTGGGGTCTTGGTGCAGATGGTACAGTAGGTGCCAACAAGAACTCCATCAAGATCATTGGTGACAACACAGATATGTACGCTCAGGCATACTTTGATTATGACTCCAAGAAGTCCGGTGGTGTTACAATTTCCCACTTACGTTTTGGACATTCTCCAATCCGTTCCACATACCTGATCTCTCAGGCAAACTTCGTAGCATGTCACTGTACAGCATACATCTACAAGTACAACATGGTTCAGGATCTGGTACCGGGCGGTACATTCCTGTTCAATACACAGTGGACAGTTGATGAACTGGATGAGAAGTTACCGGGTCAGGTAAAGAGATACATCGCAGAGAACAACATCAACTTCTACATCATCGACGGTGTAAAGATCGGTAAAGAGATCGGTCTTGGAAACCGTATCAACACTGTACTTCAGTCAGCATTCTTCTCTCTGACAAAGCTGATTCCGGAAGAGGAAGTTATCAAGCTTATGAAGGACGCAGCTACAAGATCTTATGCTAAGAAGGGTGACGATGTCGTTAAGATGAACCACGACGCAATCGATGCCGGTGCTACAGCATACGTTAAGGTAGATGTTCCAGAGAGCTGGAAGAACTGCACAGATGATGATTACTCTGTAGAAGTTAAGGGAGACAACAAGGAAGTTGTTGACTTCGTTAAGGATATTCAGCAGAAAGTCAACGGACAGCAGGGTAACACAATTCCTGTATCTGTTGTTAAGAAATACGAGACAGGCTGGACTCCATCCGGTACAGCAGCATACGAGAAGCGTGGTGTTGCAACAGACGTTCCTGTATGGGATGCTACCAAGTGTATCGAGTGTAACCAGTGTTCTTATGTATGTCCTCATGCAGCAATCCGTCCAGTCGCTATGACAGAGGCTGAGGCAGCTAAGTCCGGAAGGAATGCAGATGAAGGATCTCAACCAGATGCCAGGTTACAAGTTCGCAATCGTTGTTTCCGCATTCGACTGTACAGGATGTGGTTCTTGTGTAAACGTATGTCCTGATAAGGTACAGGCTATCACAATGACCGGATTCGAGGCACATGAGGATGAGCAGAAGTACTTCGATTACGCAGTATCTCTTGAGGATAAGGAAGATGTTATCGAGAAATTCAAACTTAACTCTGTTAAGGGATCTCAGTTCCGTCAGCCATTACTTGAGTTCTCCGGAGCTTGTGGTGGATGTGGTGAGACACCTTACGCTAAGTTAATTACCCAGTTATTCGGTGACAGAATGTACATTGCAAATGCAACTGGATGTTCTTCTATCTGGGCAAACTCTTCACCTTCTACACCTTATACAACAAACAAGAAGGGTCATGGTCCTGCATGGTCTAACTCACTGTTCGAAGATGCAGCAGAGTTTGGTTATGGTATGTTACTTGCTCAGAGAGCAATCCGTGACAGATTAAAGAACGAGCTGGATGAGATCGCAGCTAACACAGATAAGGCTGATGTTAAGGATGCCATCAAGGAGTGGAATGATACATTCGCTTCCGGTATCGAGAACGGACCAGCTACAGAGAAGTTAGTAGCAGCATTAGAGGCTTGCGGATGCGATGCTTCCAAGAATGTATTAAAAGAGAAAGATTTCCTCGCTAAGAAGTCTCAGTGGATCTTCGGTGGTGATGGATGGGCATACGACATCGGATTCGGTGGTGTAGACCATGTATTAGCATCCGGTAAGGATATCAACGTAATGGTATTCGATACTGAGGTTTACTCAAATACAGGTGGACAGTCTTCTAAGTCTACTCCTACAGGTGCGATCGCACAGTTCGCTGCCGGTGGTAAAGAGACAAAGAAGAAGGATCTTGCCGGTATCGCAATGAGCTATGGTTATGTATATGTAGCACACATCTCTATGGGTGCTGATATGAATCAGTGTGTTAAGGCTCTTGCAGAGGCAGAGGCTTATCCGGGACCATCACTGATCATTGCTTACGCTCCATGTATCAACCATGGTATCAAGAAGGGTATGAGCAAGGCTCAGACCGAGGAGAAGTTAGCTGTTGAGTCCGGATACTGGTTCAACTTCCGTTACAACCCAACACTTGCTGCAGAAGGCAAAGATGCATTCTCATTAGACAGCAAGGAGCCTACAGGCGATTATCAGGCATTCTTAAAGGGTGAGAACCGTTATGCATCTCTTGCTAAGTTCAACCCGGAGAGAGCTGCTGAGTTATTTGCAAAGGCTGAGAAGAACTCTAAGGATGAGTATGACCACTTAAAGAAGTTAGTAACTCTTTACGCTGGTAAATAATTGATCCGGAAACAGAGGAATACAGATAAACCGCAGGGACGAATGTCCCTGCGGTTTTTAATTTCAGGCATAAAAAAATCTATGCCGTACATACTATCTCCAGAAACCATTTCTGCAAAAATGCATATGGTAAAAGGGGAGGAAGAGGCATGTTGGAAAATAGTTATCCGATCCGCACGGATCTGCACTCGAATCACAGGAGCGGCTGCAGGAAGACCAGGCAGATATGCGCGGCATCCGTGTTCTGGAAGAACGGCGGGAAAATGGAGTGATTGTCAGTACCGTGATGATCGAGACCGAGAATGCATCCGTTGCGATGGGAAGGCCAAAGGGACGTACATTACGATCGAGGCGCCGGAGATGATCGAGGAAGATGCCGGATACCACAGGGATATTTCTTTGGAGCTGGCAAAGATCATGCGGAATCTTCTGCCGGGAAAAGAGATTGAAAAAATTTAAAAAAGGGGCTGGAAGTCGCGGCACTGGTTGTCGGACTGGGCAACCGGGAAGTGACGCCCGATGCGCTGGGACCGAGAGTGGTGGATAATTTATTTATCACCCGCCACATCCTGAATGAATTCGGAAAGTACGCATTCCAGAGAGAAGATGTGGGAAAAGTCAGCGGAATCGTGCCGGGGGTTATGGCGCAGACCGGTATGGAATGTGTGGAGATCTTAAAGGGTGTGGTAAAAGAGACGAAACCGGATTTTCTGATCACGGTCGATGCGTTGGCGGCAAGAAGCATCCGGCGGCTGGGACGGACGATCCAGCTGACGGATACGGGAATCACGCCGGGAAGCGGAATCGGCAATCACCGCAATGCCATCAACCGCAAAAGTGTGGGCGTTCCCGTGATTTCTCTCGGTGTGCGACGGTCGTGGATGCGGCAACGATTGTCTCGGATGCCATGACGGAATTTATTTCCGCATTATCGCTTTCGGATCTGCAGAAGCTGGATGAGAGGGAGCGGCAGGAACTGGCAAGGGAACTGCTCTCGCCACAGCTGAATGGTCTTTTTGTCACACCGAAAAACATTGATGACTCGATCAAAAATTTAAGTTTTCTGATTTCGGAGGGACTCAATATTGCGCTTCTGGGAGATAAAGAGGAATAGGGACAAAAGAAAAGGCATATAATTCTCTCAAGGTGGTGATAGGGTGAGGAGACGATTGCTTCTTTTTCTGGTGACGATAGATTTTGTGCTGGTCTGCGCTTTTGCGTATTGCTGGGGTGGCGGACTGGTGCAGTTTCTGGGGCAGAATCTGTCCCTGAAATTTTATAACGGAGTGCTTAATCTTTATGTGCCGGGGGTACTGGGGGCGCAGGAGGAAGGAATTCCGAATATATACCGGGATGTGACGGCTTCCATGTATCCGGCAATTGCACAAAACGAGCAGCGGCTGTGGTATGAATCACAGGAGGAAAACCTGGCGTATTATGAGAATCAGGCAGCAGAGGAAAACGAACAGGCAAAGCAGATCATTGCGGAAAATGAAAAGGCGGTAACGGAACAGCCAGTGCAGCAGGAAAGTCAGAATGTGGACGAGACTCCGACACAAAAAGAGTCCAAAAAGCCGGAGAAAAAAACAGAAACTTCCGGGAAAAAAGTTTCTGTCAACCGCAAAAAACTGCAGGATTTTGATTATCTGAGACAGACCTTTTATCAGGTTGATAATACAACGACCATCGGGAAAAATCAGCTGGACGTGGATAAGCTGATGAAACCGGATCTAAGGATTGACCAGTCGGTGGACGGCCCGCAGATTTTAATTTATCATACCCATTCCCAGGAACGGTATGCCGATTCAAAAGATGAAAAAACGGGTGTTGTCGGAGTGGGAGATTATCTGACGGAATTGTTGGAAGAGGAAGGATTTCAAGTCATGCATCATAAAGGAGAATACGATGTGGGCGACCGGGATCATGCATATTCCAAGGCAGCCCCGTCGATTCAGAAAATCATAAATGATAATCCATCGATTCAGGTAGTGATCGATTTACATAGAGACGGCGTGGGAGAAAACACGCGTCTGGTGACAACGCAAAACGGAAAAAAGATGGCAAAGATCATGTTTTTTAACGGACTGAGCAGAACAACGGCTTCCGGGGATATTCCGTATTTAAAAAATCCGTATATTTCCGATAATCTGGCGTTTTCGTTTCAGATGCAGCTTGCCGCTGCGGAATATTATCCGGATTTTACAAGGCGAATTTATCTAAAAGGGTACCGCTTTAATATGCATTTCTGCCCGAAGAGTATGCTGGTGGAAGTGGGCGCACAAACGAATACGTTTGAAGAAGCAAAAAATGCGATGGAACCACTTGCAGATCTGTTTGCAAAAGTGTTGAAATAATGGCTGTAAATGTTACAATGTACTTATATGAGGAGGGCATTTTTATGGTTGATTATACAGAAGGCTCAGGCAGACAGTATCACACAGGCGTGGGACCGCAGGACATAGGTAAGTATGTGATCCTGCCGGGAGATCCCAAACGATGTGCAAAGATTGCGGAATTTTTAACGGATGCAAAACAGGTGGCAGATAACCGGGAATTTACGACTTACACCGGAACGTTAGATGGCGTCAGGGTGAGTGTGACTTCCACCGGAATCGGCGGACCGTCGGCTGCGATTGCCATCGAGGAGCTTTCCAAATGCGGTGCACACACGTTTTTGCGTGTAGGCACCTGCGGCGGAATGCAGGAAAATATACTTGGCGGAGATCTGGTGATTGCAGATGGAGCGATCCGGATGGAGGGGACAAGCCGGGAGTATGCACCGGTTGAATATCCGGCCGTTCCGGATTTTACAGTGACTACTGCACTGGTACAGGCAGCAAAAAAACGCGGGATACGTCATCATGTCGGCGTTGTACAGAGCAAGGATTCCTTTTTCGGACAGCATGAGCGCAGATTATGCCGGTAAGTTATGAGCTCACGCAGAAATGGCAGGCATGGCTTAGGATGGGATGTCTGGCATCGGAGATGGAATCGGCGGCGCTTTTTATTGCCGGAAGTTTTTTGCATGTGCGTGTGGGCGCCTGCTTTCTTGTCCTTGCCAATCAGGAGCGGGAAAAAAGGGGGCTGCCGAACGTGCAGGTGCATGATACAACGCAGGCAATCGCTACAACTGTGGATGCCATCCGGCTGCTGATACAGGAGGATAAAGATGCAGACAGATTATAAAGAACTGATCCGGAGTGCGTTTCAGGCGAGAAAGCGGGCGTATACACCGTATTCCCGTTTTCAGGTGGGTGCGGCTCTTCTGGCCAAAAACGGAACTGTGTATCAGGGATGCAATATAGAAAATGCTTCCTATCCTGCAACAAACTGTGCCGAACGTACGGCATTTTACAAGGCGGTCAGTGAGGGTGTGCGGGAATTTCAGGCGATTGCAATCGTTGGTGGAAGTGTTTTGTACCAAAAACGGCAGAGGAAAACCAATGTACGGATCTTTGCAGTCCGTGTGGGATCTGCAGACAGGTGATGCGGGAATTTTGTCCGGGAGATTTTGAGATTGTACTTGCAAGGTCCCAGGAGGACTATGAAGTACACACGCTGGAGGAACTGCTGCCTCTTAGTTTTGGACCGGAAAATCTTAAGAAACAGGGAGGGGAGTAAATCATGGACAGACGATTGAAACGTGTTTTTGTAATAGTACTCGATTCGATGGGAATGGGAGCGATGGCAGATGCCGCACGCTTCGGAGATGAAGGTGCCGATACATTAGGGCATATTTCACAGACCGTGGAACATTTTTATATTCCAAACCTGGCATCTTTAGGGCTGGCAAACCTGAAATCCTTAAAACAGGTACAGCCGCAGGAACATCCACTTGGATATTATGCGGCACTGAATGAAAAAAGCAACGGAAAAGACACCATGACCGGACACTGGGAGATGATGGGGATTGAAACAAAAAAGCCTTTCATCACCTTTACGGAACATGGATTTCCGCCGGAGCTGATCGCAGAACTGGAAAAAAGATGCGGCAGAAAAATTATAGGAAACCGGGCGGAAAGCGGAACAAAGATTTTAGAGGAACTCGGCGAGCAGGAAATCAGGGAAGGAAAGCTGATCGTGTACACATCGGCAGATTCGGTTCTGCAGATCTGCGGGAACGAGGAGACGATGGGATTAGAGACCCTGTATCATTACTGTGAGATTGCCAGGGAACTGACGATGCGTGATGAGTGGAGGGTGGGACGCGTGATCGCCCGCCCGTATGTGGGAAAGAAAAAAGGCGAGTTTGTCAGAACCAGCAACCGCAGGGATTATGCGTTGAAACCGACCGGGCCAACAGCATTAAATGCGCTTCAGGAAGCCGGATATGACGTGCTGGCAGTCGGAAAGATCCATGATATTTTTGACGGATACGGAATTACAAAAAGTCTGCATTCGACCAGCAGTGTCCATGGGATGGACCAGACCATTGCGCTGGCCCAATCCGATTTCTGCGGTTTGTGCTTTACCAATCTGGTCGATTTTGATGCCCTGTGGGGACACCGGAGAAATCCGATCGGATACGGAGAGGAAATCGAGAGGTTTGACAAAAAGCTCGGAGAACTTATGCCACTGCTTAAAAAAGAGGATCTGCTGATGATCACGGCGGACCATGGAAACGATCCAACGTATAAGGGCACGGATCACACAAGAGAGCAGGTGCCGCTGCTTTTGTATTCGCCATCCGATCAGGGAAGCGGGTCGCTCCCGACACAGGATACATTTGCGGTGATCGGGGCGACCATTGCGGATAATTTTGGAGTGCAGATGCCGGCAAATACGATCGGCACATCACTTCTTCCGTTGTTATAGTTTGCAGAAGAGAGGGAAAAGCCGATGATGAATCGATTTATTGCACACAATATGCCAAAAATAGAGCTGCACTGTCATCTGGACGGTTCGATGAGCCTGCCCCTGATCCAGAAACTGATGCAGCAGGAGAAAAAAGAGCCGCTAGGACTGGAAGAATTGCGGAAAAAACTGGTGGCACCGATGGACTGCAGTTCACTGGCAGAGTATCTGGAGAAGTTTGAACTGCCGCTTGGCTGCCTGCAGACGAAGGAGGGACTTTCGGCAGCAGCACAGGATCTGGCACTTTCTGCAGCAAAAGAACAGGTCAAGTATCTGGAAGTGCGTTTTGCACCTGCATTTTCCATGGAGCAGGGGCTTTCGGTCCGGGAAATCTTAGAGAGCGTCCGGGATGGCCTGAAAAAAGCAGAAGAAAAAGCGGACATCCTGACCGGAATGATTGTCTGCACTATGCGCAATCTGGAAACCGAAAAAATATTGCCATGTTAAAAGAAGCGCGGGAATTTCTCGGAACGGTGTTGTTGCCTGTGATCTGGCAGGGGATCCCAGGCATCGGCCAGATAATTACTTTTTTCAGCCTCCCGGATGATTTCCTTGAATTTTGCAGACACTTCCTGAAAGAGTTCCGGACAGGAAGCCGGCGTAAGGCAAACAGCTTCCGGTAACAGCAGCAGTGCGCTTCCCATACCGGGTATAGAATAAAAAAGCGACAATGGTGCCTGAAAAATCAGGCGCTTACCGGTGGCAGGCGCCTGCAGTGAATGAATTTCCCCACTGTTGATAAATAACAGATCAAGGGGATTTAGTGTGTAGCACTCATTTCCTATTACGGCCTGATAGCCGTTTTCTCAAGGCATGATAATTTCAATACTTGTATGCCAGTGTGGCGGATAATCTTCAGTCTCCTGATTTTTCATCAATCGAAACTGTGAAGAACCATATGCAATCGTTTCTTTCATTCCTTTGAGATCTTCAAATCATAGTAAAAGATAATCCCTTTCAAAAATAGCAAAATATAGGAAAAGTATAGCAAGAATCAATAAGGAAAACAATAGATTCTTTTTTATAATATAGAAAATGAACAAAAAAAGGAGATTACTTATGGCTAAAACATTTAGAGAACGGGCGGAAGAACTTGTAGCACAGATGACGCTGGAGGAGAAGGTTTCCCAGACACTTCACGGAGCGGCAGAAATCGAGAGACTGGGAATTCCCAAATATAACTGGTGGAATGAGGCACTTCACGGAATTGCTAGAACGGGAACAGCGACATTATTTCCACAGGCAATTGGTCTGGCTGCATCTTTTGATGAAGAACTGGTTGCGGAGATGGCTGATATCATTGCCACTGAAGGACGTGCAAAATATAATATGCATGTGAAATATGGTGACAGAGACATCTATAAAGGCTTAACATATTGGGCACCTAATGTAAATATTTTCCGTGATCCGCGCTGGGGAAGAGGTCATGAAACGTATGGTGAGGATCCCTATCTTACATCACGCCTGGGCGTGCGGTTTATTCAGGCACTTCAGGGAGATGATCCTGTATATATGAAGGCAGCAGCCTGTGCAAAGCATTTTGCTGTACATTCCGGACCGGAAGGAGAGAGACATTATTTTAATGCTGTTGCATCCAAACAGGATATGTATGAGACTTATCTGCCGGCATTTAAAGCCTGTGTGCAGGAAGGAAAAGTAGAAGCTGTGATGGGTGCATATAACAGGACAAATGGAGAACCATGCTGCGGCAGTAAGACACTTCTGCAAGATATTTTGAGAGAAGAATGGGGATTTGAGGGCACGTTGTCAGTGACTGCTGGGCAGTGCGTGATTTCCATGAAAATCATCATGTAACAAATGCACCGGTGGAATCCGTAACGATGGCTATGAATCACGGTTGTGACTTGAATTGTGGTTGTACATACCTCATCTGGTTCAGGCAGTACGTGAAGGAAGAGTTGATGAAAAACGAATCAATGAGGCGGTCATCAATCTTTTCACCACACGTATGAAGCTTGGTATGTTTGAAGAACCGGGAACAGTTCCATTCGATAGTATTCCTTATACAGAAAACGACACACCGGAACATAACCGTATAAACGAAAAGATTTCTGAAAAAACTCTGGTTCTTCTGAAAAATGAAGGAGGACTTCTTCCTCTGAATAAGAATAATATGAAAACCATCGGAGTCATCGGGCCAAATGCCAATAGCAGAGCAGCACTTGTGGGTAACTATGAGGGAACTGCTTCCCGTTATGTAACCGTTCTTGAAGGAATTCAGGATTATGTAGGCGATGATGTTCGTGTCATGTACTTGGAAGGATGTGCTTTATTTAAAGACCGTGTCTGTGTTCTCTCAGAACCAAACGATCGTCTGGCTGAAGTGAAAGGCGTATGCGAGGCCAGTGATGTGGTTATTGTTTGCCTTGGATTGGATGCTACACTGGAAGGTGAAGAGGGCGATACAGGAAATGAATTTGCCAGCGGTGACAAACCGGATCTGAACTACCCGGGGCTGCAGAATGAAATCCTCAAAGCGGCATATGAAAGTGGAAACCGGTGGTTCTCGTTTCATTGACCGGAAGTGCTATGGATCTTAGCTGGGCTGACGAGCATATTCCGGCTATCGTACAGGCATGGTATCCTGGATCAAGAGGTGGAGAGGCTGTGGCACGTTTGTTGTTTGGAGAGTGTTCACCGGAAGGTAAACTGCCGGTAACCTTCTATCGTTCCGTGGAAGAACTGCCGGAGTTTACGGATTATTCCATGAAAGGAAGAACTTACCGTTATATGGAACAGGAAGCGTTATATCCCTTGGCTATGGACTGTCATATACAGAGTTCAGTCTGTCAGAACCTGAGATTACAGTTTACGAAGGAGATAAGGTGTCCGAAACAGGAATCATCAGAAAGGGTACAGGAATGACTGTACGGACAGTGATTCGAAATATCGGTAAGATGGCCGGAGGAGAAACCGTACAGGTTTATGTAAAATCCTGCTGTGACGGAACTCCAAATCCCCAGTTAAAGGCTTTGAAAAAGGTATTTCTGAATCCGGGCGAGGAGCAGGAAGTCGTTCTGACTTTAAAACCGGAAGCTTTCGAACTGTTTGATATCGATGGCGCTGCACAGATTCTATCCGGTGAATACTGTGTTTATACAGGCACTTCACAGCCGGATAAAAGAAGTAAGACCCTGACAGGAAAAGATGGATTTGTCAATACATTCGCAGCTGAAGTGTAAAACTGCGGTCTGGAAAGGAGCATGGGAAAAGTGATGAGATTATCTTCGTTAATCAGTGACGAGATGATTCTCCAGAGAGATGTAGAAAACAGTATCTGGGGATATGGTGAAAAGGGAAGAACGGTAGAACTGTCTTTTGAAAATTTTCAGGTTAAAACCATCTGTGCTGATGACGGATACTTTGAATTGATGATACCGGAAATGCCTGCCGGCGGTCCGTGGGAGTTCAGGATGACAGATGGGGAAGAAGAACTTGTGATTCATGATGTACTGTTTGGTGATGTATTTCTTCTGGGATGCAGTCTAATATGGAACTGCCCATTGAGCGGGTGATGGACCGGTATGCAGATGAAATTCTGCATACTTCAGAGGATGAAATCCGTATGTTCGAAGTCCCCAAGGAATATGTATTTGGAGAAAAACGTCAGGAATTGGAAAAGGGCTGCTGGATTAAAGCGAAGGGAGAAGAACTGCAGCTGTTTAGTGCTGTGGGATATTTTGCTGCAAAAGAAATTCATGATAGGGAAAGAATACCGGTTGGACTTCTGCAGACTGCTGTGGGAGGTACACCGGTGAAATCCTGGTGTAGCGAGGAGACTGTTACAGCTCTGGGTTATGATGCTGTGGAGATTCAAGAATGCCGGCAGAAGGAATATCCGGAAGCAACCATCAAAGCGGAAGAAGAAAGAGAGCTTTGGTGGAGAAAAGAGGCGTTGAAAGAATCGGGTATGGATTATGCGGCAGATAATAAGGGCAGTTTTTGTATTCCTGGTTTCTTTGAAAATACTGTGTTGGATCAGTTTTATGGAGGATTGCGCTTTACAAAAACTTTTGTGCTGGATGAAAAAGATAAACCGGAAAAAGGAAAAGCTATTCTTTATTTCGGTGCTATGATTGATGCAGATAAGATTTTAATTAATGGCACGTTGATCGGAGAGACGGAATACCAGTACCCACCCAGAATTTATCGGATACCGGAGGGAATTCTTCATGCAGGAGAGAATATCATCGAAGTTAAATTGATGGTTTTCAGACAGGAAGGAGGATTTGTACCTGGAAAGGTGTATGAACTTTGTTATGGCAGCAATCTGGAGAAAAAGGTATCTCTTTCCGGTGACTGGAATTATGAAATCATCCACCGGATGGAATCGCTGCCGCAGATGACATTTTTCCAGTTTAAAGCATGTGGACTTTATCAGGGAATGCTCTATCCCATCAGAAGATGGAAAATCAAAGGATGTTTCTTCTATCAGGGTGAATCCAATACCGGGCGGCCGGAAACCTATGAGGAGGAATTTAGCACGATGATCGAGGAATGGAGAACCCTCTGGCAGATGCCGGATATGCCGTTCATTTTTGTGCAGCTGGCAGGATTTTCTGATGGAAAACTTCATACGGACGCATACAGTGGGCAAGACTTCGTGAGGCTCAGAGAAAAACAGCCGGTTTGCCGTATGCCATGATGGTACAGGCTTATGACTTGGGAGAATACAACGATCTGCATCCTACCGATAAGAAAACAGTCGGCGTACGTGCGGCACTTGCGGCAGAAACATTAATTTATGGCAGAAACGTATCATACCGAAATCCGGAGCTTGCTGCAGCCATTAGAAATACTGGAAGTATAAAGTTTGTTTTCGAACCGTCAGGCATTGTATTGCATACAGAGAAAAGAACTCCGGATCTGAAAGAAGTACCGGGAGTTTCTCTGCGACAGGATAAGAATGAACCGG
>ENA-OQHY01000485-OQHY01000485.1-human-gut-metagenome-genome-assembly--contig:-NODE-485-length-22453-cov-6.137418_pt1 | contig 22453 bp, 16 predicted proteins | sample MGYA00242570_ERZ504733 | MGnify/ENA primary metagenome ERZ504733 (study PRJEB26092, sample SAMD00036219) | human gut metagenome | host: Homo sapiens | study: EMG produced TPA metagenomics assembly of... | reverse complement strand
TTTATAGATAGGAGCATAAGCATTGTTTATTATAGCCTGTTTTACATCTGTCCACTCATCTTTATTGAAAATGTTTTTTAATGTCTTATTGCAGGCTTCTTCTGCAATCTTGATGTTATTTGTATCAACATACTCACATTTTTTTTATTTCATCATAAAGTAAATATGTCGGCTCACTTTCACTCCAATATTTACGTTCTTTGCAATCTGCTCCATACATAGGTAAAGTTGATGGAAGCTTGGAGAAATCGAAACCTAAACTTATGCCATCTCCATTTTGTCCATATCCACGCCACATTGTTAAATCATCTTCCTGCTTAGAGAACGAAATCGTAAATATGTTCAGATTATACTGGGGGTGTTGTGTGAGTTCCTTTTCTTTGTCGTTAAGTGCAATGTTGTTCTTTTTAGTATAATCAAGTACACCGGCTTTTAATCCTTCAAAGAACAACTGACATTCTGTTGGATCGTTTTGAAAGGCGTAATGTGTTGCCCACATTGTTATATATTTGGGATGTATATCGCCTTCCTCATAACACAATGAATGTTCTATCATATTATAGAACGTATTCATTGTGGTATAGTGATATAGTATAATATTATCTTCTTTAGTCATACTTATCTCTTTTTAATTGTCAAATCCAAATTTATTCCAGGCATCGAGGACGAGACGCTTGGTGCGGTATTCTCCGTACTGGCGCAGCTCGTTGTCTTTCAGCACACGGATAGTTTCCTTTGATGCTTTCTAACTTCTACAAATATAATGCTTTTCTTTGAGGTATAACAACAAAAAGCAAACTGATTTAATAATCGAATATATACTTTTCGATGTCTTTAGTCATTAGTGCCTCAGATTTAACGAGACACTAATGATCTTAAGTTAAACAATTCTCCATCTAATAGAGAATAATGTCCTTTTATCAAAGTTGCACTCTAATGATTTTAATAACTTTGTTGTCATTGTGTCAACGTTCTTGTTGTATTCATCTTCCAAGTCGAATAGTTGACGCTGTTTTTTAGAGAGTTTCTCAGACAAATGGTTTTCTTGTTTCTTAAGTAATAGTTTGGTCTTGATATCCTTTTCTTTTCTTATTTGTCTGTGAATTGTATCTCTTTCTTTTCTAATATCTATTATTTCCTTTTGCAAAGGAACAAGTTTGTCATCTGACCATGATTCGTATTTTTCAATCTCATATGAAGCATATTCCTCCATTCTGGCATTGACTTGATCTTTATATTTTTCAATGTTTTTATCAAATATATATTCTGTATCTTCTTTAATATGGTCAGGCAACTTACAAGTGACACTTTCTTTTGCTTCTAATTCTAATAATTTAAATCCAAACTCAGCTGGCAGTACATATTTATCATCGGTGATAGCACAGAAAATGATATTCTCTTCGTCGTCATACTCATTAGTGGAAGAAACTTCATAAGCAATAAGCCAACCGGCTTTGTCTTTATATTCTTCTAATAAAATAGATCTATAAGGGTATGATGTCAAATCGAAAGTTACATCTTCGACAACATTCAAGTAGGGTATTTGTCTAAGTATATAGCTTCCAATAGAACTTGTTGCCCTTATTTGTATTTTATCTGTCTCTTTCTTGTTTACAGAGTACACTCCTGCCTTTATCTCATTTGAAATGTCTGCATCTAATTTAAATGACGATGTATTCTCATTTATATCAGAAATGAACCCATTTAAAGCGACAAGAGCTAACTTCCAAAAATGGCGAATATAACTATCGATTCTCTTTTCGTCATCATCTTGTCTAACCTTTAATAAGTTAACAACGTCTTCATCAAAGTTTTCCAATAGAGTTTTCTTTGTATCCTTGATACGCTCTGAAATAACATCTTCCAACTCCTTCTGCAACGAATCGAAAGCCTTGTTTATTTCACCTTCTGTTCTGCATACTCGTAATATTGAACTCAATCTGCTTTCCAAATCAAATGTAGAGTCTATAGCCCCCAATATTTCATCACTGCTACCCAATACGCCTTCAAATAAATTAAACTTAGTTGACAGTAACTCATATACACGGCAATCTGCAGCATTAGCCTTATTTACGAAATTCACAACCACCACATCGTGCTTTTGCCCATAGCGATGGCAGCGTCCAATTCTTTGTTCTATTCGTTGGGGATTCCAAGGCATGTCGTAATTAACCACTAAAGAACAGAATTGAAGATTTATACCTTCAGCACCTGCTTCTGTAGCAATCATTATCTCTGCTGAATCCTTAAAGAAATCTACAAGAGACTGCTTCTTGTCTATCTGCACATTACCTGTTACATAAGATGTTCCTGCATGGGTCAATAGCCATTTCTGATATATATTGTTGGCTTCATCATTACTATTTGTTCCATTAAAACATACAACCTTGTCTCTGAAACCGTTCGCTTCAAAAAAGTTTTTTAGATATTCTTGAGTTTTACGACTCTCTGTAAATATTAAAGCTCTTCGCAGACCTCCAAGGCGTTCAACCTTGTCAAATGATGCAGTAAGGGCTTTCAATAATGCTTGAGCCTTTGTTTCACAACCAATTCCTTCGGCCATTGAAACATAATGTCGAAGCTCTTCAATTTCGTTATCAATGGCAGCTTTGTCTTGTTCAGAAATTTCTACTGTTTCATATGAATCTGAATTATCGTCATTATCAATGGTTTCCAAATCATTTAATACAGATGACATACTAAGTATTTGTCGTCCTTCGTCCTTAATTCGTTTAAGTCTTTCAATTGTACTTTGAAGCGTGAAAGACAGTGCATAAACAGATGACGACATAATTTTTCTGTAAAGGAGTGATAGTAAAGGACGTATTCTATCCGGTATACCATAAGTGCCCTCACGAAATAAATAGTCGCTAATAGCTTCATATAAATCAATTTCTTTCTTTGAAGGATGATACTCTTGCACAAAAGGAATACGTTTGGTGTATTTCACATACTCCTGTACTTGGTTTCTCAATGTACGATGCGCTATATGGGCAATCCTTGCCTTCAATTCTCCATATTTAGAGTTGTCACGGATTGATATTGTATTATACAGTTCCTCAAACGTTTGGACAGAAGAGAAGAATTTATCATCAATTATACTGATAAGTCCATATAGCTCCCTTAAATTGTTTTGTAAAGGAGTGGCTGTAAGCAATATCTTCTTGTATGGGCGCAATGTCTCCTTCAATACATTTGCGGTCACATTTCCTTTTTTGTATACGTTACGAAGTTTGTGAGCCTCGTCTATCACAACAAGATTCCACATGACTTTTGATAACTCGTCCGCATGGGTAACGGCAAACTGATAAGAACAGATTATTATACTTTCATCTGTTTGAAAAGGGTTTTCTGTTTTGGCTGCAATGGTTTTGTAAGAACCTTGCTCTAATATTAAAGACGGGAGAAAAAACTTCTCTAATAGCTCCATGCTCCACTGATTTCTCAATGAGGCAGGAACTATAATCAATATGTGTCTTTTATGTTCTGCCCATAATTCTGACAATAAGATACCTGCTTCAATGGTTTTTCCAAGTCCCACTTCATCGGCAAGTATTGCTCCTTTACTTAATGGTGATTTAAATGCAAATAGAGCAGCTTCCACCTGATGAGGATTTAAATGACCTTTGATTCAGATAAAACGCCAGTAAACCGACCTTCATCTGAAGTCGATTTTTTGTGGCAAATGTCCCACTTATAATATATTTGTTGAGCTATAGATATCATTACTTTTTATTCTTACGTTCAACTTTAACAGAATATTCCGGGGATACAGCATCGAATTCATTTATTGCTGCTCCTTTCCAATAGTTTATGGCAAGTTCTTCACATTCTTTGCGTAATCTGTCATTGAAATCAGGTTCCTCTTCTTTGCCATAAAGGTTTACAATATGGTTGTATTGAGGAAGTATAGAAATATCACTGAAAGATATTCTTACAATCCGTATTTGCGCATTGGGATGATTGCGAAGGAATGCATTTTGCAGTGCGGATATGCCAATGGGTATCTTGTTGTCTGCAATGCTTTTTATGGTAGAGACAACGCTTACGTATTTCTCACCATTGTTTATGTTATAATCACAACCTAATAAGCTATTGCTTACTGACTCATATTTTATGCCTTCGTTTAAAAGATATTGTTCATATATCTTCTTGCCGATATAATTCACAATGCGTCGAACCATAGATGGTGCCTTGTCTTCATCTATTATCCAGTTAACGATATCATCAACGTGGTCTGCCACAACAGGAAGATTGTCTGCGCCAACCTTATCTACGATTTGTACAAGAGATTCCAAATTAGAAGTAATAATGTTCGGTATTCTGGAAGTTTTTCCATCAGAATAGGAATATAATTTTGAATTAGAGCCAATTCCTATATGGTTGTCTTCGCCATACGAAGAATGCGACTCATTTAAAGCTTCTTTTATATCTACTCCATTTTCTAATGCGGATACGATTGATGCCAAGGTCTCGACAGAGCACTTTTGCTCTTCTAATTTCTTATATAGTTTCTCTCTACTTATTTTGTCTTGTTCTTCTTTTTCTTCTTTATCCTTTTTTATTTTCTCCGCTTGAATCTCATTCAAAAAGGTCAAATGCTGTTCAACGGTATCTTTTTTTTCATAACCTAACTGATGAAACTCGTCAATGGTTATTTCGTTAGGATTGCAGAATGAACCATCAGCTCTAACTATCCACTTGTCATTTTTCAAATTATGATAATAAGAGCTCTCAAAACCTCTAACATGGTATGACCACTCACGATATAAACAATATTCTAATTCTCCATTTTTCTTTGTACCGATCCCGTTTTCACAGACAAATCTCCACAAAGCATGAGACCAATCTTTTGAACAATTATTTATATCATAACCATCCAATTGGTAATCTTTAAAGAAGGGAAATTTAGTAACAGCCAAATATTGCTTTTCAAGGAAATCAACAATATATTTAGGGAAATTCTCATATGAATAATCATACACAATCCTTCTATATAGTTTCTCTGCTATTATCGTTATCTCACGAATTTGAGGTTTGCTACTAACGTTTAAATATAGTTCAAGAAAATGTTTAACTTCAGAGTATGACAAATCTGTGCCTTTTGTATAAAAGTCACAATCAACAAATTTAAACGAAGTGTCGCCTTTTGCGTAATTCAGAAAATCAGTTGTTGGTATGTACATTTCTGATAGGTTACACAACGTAAAACGAGATTCGTCTAACTGTTTTAGTTTCCATTCTTTCTTTATTATATCTTTAATTTTCTGGTTTGCATTGGCATAGACCAACTTGTATATATACTCAAAATCTTTTAATAATATTTCTTCTGTTGGAATGTCATTTTTCTTATAGCGAACAAGCAGAGTCTTTTCTAAATAGTCAGCCATGTCTGGCTCCTTTATTCCCATACCCCGGAAAAGGCTTTCATGTTTCTCAAAGATTTCCTTATCTAACACTTTACCGAAAGCGTCAGTTTCTACATCCTTAAAACCTGAATATGGAAGACAGACATTTGCATTCTTTTTATACAAATAATACGGACTTATCCATTCTCCATCTTGTGTTTTTGCTATAGAAGCAAATCTAAATTTGAGCTTGTTCCAAGAATCTACGGGGAATTTATACCATGTGTCGCTAATAGTTCTTGGTTCATCAGACCTCCATAAAACGCGTGCTTTGTCCTCTATATATGTAAGAAGTCTGTGAGCCCATTCCAATGGTTGGTTTGCCATGAAGGAATTTGAAATATGCTTTGCTAGGTATTCATTATCAAACGGCTTAATTTTTAATTCTGCTTCGACTTCCTTAAAATCAGATCTATATTGTTTTAAGTAAAGAAAATCCCTATCGTTGTTTTGGCATAATTGTGCAATCTGTGAAGAGGAAATCAAATTTTCCAAATCAATGGTTGCAGAAAACACATCGTTTATAGAAACATAACGCTTTGACCTATTAAGAAGCAGTTTATTATCTCTTACTTTTCTGAAATAACACTGTTTCAAATATGTGTCTCTGTATTCTGTTGATTTAATATTTAGAATATGGAATATGTTGTCGTTTATAAGAATGTTTTTGTCCGTAGTCGATATTTCGTTATCTTCCGATTCTAATAGTCTTGAATTCCTGCATTCACCAATTTCTTTAAGACACAACAAGGCATCAGCCGCTAATTCGGCAATGCAATTCAAGAACTTTTGATTTATATCCTCATAGCGTTTAATACTATCTCTATTGTCAACAAGTAAAAATGGAGCATGGCTTACAAAACAACTATCAAAGTGCTCACTTGTCGGGAAGAAACAATATATTTGTCCCTTTGCATCAATATCCAATGATCCGTCAGGGTTTACATAAAATCCAACACTTATATTGTACTTTCCTTTTATTGTATTGCTGTCACGATGGAACAGATACATTAACAGGTTCTTGTCGTATTCATGAATAGGCAAATTCATATTTTATGCCATGACGTTCACCCGTTTGTATTACTTCTTTTGAGTACTCATGTATCGTTTCTTCTCCATCAATACACCAGGCTATTTTTTGAATATGAGGCAGAAACAATACAGGCATATTAAGATTCTGTAGTCTTTGTAGAATCTCTGGATATGCTTTCTCTGGGTCCTTAAAAGGTAGTTCAAAAAGAGTTTCGCCTGCATTGCGGAGTTTATGGTCGTTTTCTAATAATGTTGGAATAATATAGTTTTCTATCTTAAACCAAAAAGTATCGTCATATATGGATGGGGTATCTGTATATTGGAACACCGACTTAAAACCTACACCGAATTTACCTATAGTTTGTTCTTCATCTTCTTTTGTAGAACAACCTACAGATGTGATAGAATTGATATCTCCAATCTCTCCAGTTTGTTCTCTGGCATCTGTTATAGAGAATTGGCGTTTACCATTGTGTTTGAAGACCAATTTATCTCTAAATAATAGAATTCTTACGTTTGTTGCAGCTGTGTCATCTGCATTTTGTATCAATTCATATATAAAATGAGCTGTTTCAGGATATTTTTCAACAATACCCTTCCAAACCTTTATGTTAGTACGTTTCGAATAGGTTTTCCAGTCATCTTGTTTATCATTTACAAGAATCTTAAAGAGCCTTTCTTGTTCAGAATTTAAGGTATGTGTATTCTCATTCATATTCCACACTATTATTGTTTTTAAGGATCATTATCTTTTTCTATTTGGATTCTACAAATGTAGCACATTCTTTTGAATGATGCAACTAAAAGAAAATAAAATTTAGTAGCGAATTATGTTGCCAATCCGTTGTCAAATATATAAAAGCAAAAATCCTAACTGCTCAATATCAAGCAGTTAGGATTCTGTATGGTGCGCCTGAAAGGACTCGAACCTTCACGTCCTAAAACACCAGATCCTAAGTCTGGCGCGTCTACCAATTCCGCCACAAGCGCATTAGCGGATGCAAAGTTAGTGAAAAATGGTGAGACTGGCAAAATATTATGTGACTTTTATGATCCGCACCGGTCGGTGCGGATGCTCGTAACGGTCGATGCAGATGCTCGTAACGGTCGATGCAGATGCTCGTAACGGTCGATGCGGATGCTCGTAACGACCGATGCGGATGACAGAAGTCTACTTTTTCTGCTCTTCGATGAATCGCTTCATCTCTGCCTCGTGTGCCTTTGCTTTGAGGAAGAGGTGCCACTGGTTGCGGGCGCGTGTGAGGTTATGCTCGGCATACTGGCACTTCCAGTAGTGGTCGCCCGAGAGGTAGTCCCAGAGGAAGCGCACGCACTGCATGTACGGGAAGAGCTCGGCAGCGTAGGGGAGGAGCGACACTTCGAGCGGAGTGAGGAAGCGTTGTGCTGACTCTAAGTAGCCGCGTGTGAATGCCTCGAAGATGTCCATGCGGAAATCGATCTTCTCGTACTCGGGCGAGTCTTCGGCAATGGTGTTGGCAGCGGTGCGCAGGAAGTCACCGTAGTCGCTGACGAAGAGCGACGGCATCACGGTGTCGAGGTCTATCACGCAGAGCACCTTGCCCTGTTTGTCGAACATCATGTTGTTCACCTTCGTGTCGCAGTGGCACACGCGCTTCTGCAGTTTGCCCTCGGCGAGTAGTCGTTCGCCCAGGCACATCTCGTCCATATACGCCTCAATCTCTTCTACGAACTGCTTCACGCTCTCGGCGCGTCCAACGGGGTCTTCGGCGTACACCTTGCGCAGCTGGTCGCGGCGTAGGTACATGTTGTGGAAGTCGGGGATTGTCTCGCCCAGCTGGTCGGCTATGTCAGCCAGACGCGCCTCGAAGTCGCCGAACGCCTTGCCTGCGTCGTAGGACGAGTCGGGTGTCACGGTTTCCATCGTCACGGCATCGCTGATGAATACCGACACGCGCCAGTAGTTCTCACCGTCGAAGAAGTAGGTCTTGCCCTCGGCGGTGGGTACGAAGCGCAGCACACGACGGTCGAGGTCGTCGACACCTTCCGCCTTCAGCTGCTCGCGGATGTGGTTGGTCACGGTCTCCACGTTGTGCTGCAGCATATCGACATCTGTGAAGATGTGGTGGTTGATGCGTTGCAGAACGTAGTCGGGGCGGTCTGTTTCAGCGGTCTGTATGCGGTATGTGTCGTTGATGAGTCCGTTGCCGAGTGGCTTGATGTCGCTCACGGTGCCCTCGATGAGGAATTTGCTGGTTATGTTGTTTAGATTGTTCATAGTTTTTATTATTTGATTTTTGCAAATTTACTGCTTTTTATTATAATAGATGATGTTATGGCGGCTTATTTCGCTTTTTTGCAGTAACTTTGTGGTGATAGACAAATAAAAAAACTAATCATAATGCAATCAAAAAAACAACTCCTTGCGCTTCTTGCGCTTTGTGCCTTGGGGTCTGCCAACGCTTTCGCCGAGCGGAACACCCCTTTGAAATATTGGTTCGACCGTCCGACGACTATGCGCGGACAGGCTGTGTGGCTCGCTTCGAGTCCCGACCGTATGCCTACCGAGCGCCAGTTGGTGCGTGCCGGTGACTTGGTGAACAACCCCGACCCCGAATGGGAGTCGCAGTCGCTGCCCATCGGCAACGGCAATATCGGCGGCAATGTGCTCGGCTCGGTTGAGGCTGAGCGCATCACGTTCAACGAGAAGACGCTCTGGCGTGGCGGTCCGAACACCGCACGCGGTGCTGCTTACTACTGGGACGTGAACAAGCAGTCGGCTCATGTGGTGGGCGAGATACGAGAGGCGTTCACCAAAGGCGACTGGCAGAAGGCGGAGCTGCTCACACGCAAGAACTTCAACAGCGTGGTGCCCTACGAGGCAGACGCAGAGGAGCCGTTCCGCTTCGGCAGTTTCACTACCGCCGGCGAGTTCTACATTGAGACCGGACTCAGCTCTGTGGGAATGACCGACTATCGCCGTGAGCTGTCGCTCGACTCAGCCCTTGCGAAGGTGAGCTTCTGCAAGGACGGCGTGCAGTACGAGCGCGAGTATTTCGTGTCGCATCCTGCCAACGTGATGGCGGTGCGCTTCGCAGCCTCGCACCGCGGCAAGCAGAACCTCGTGTTCTCCTACGCTCCCAACCCCGTGTCGACGGGCGAGATGAAGGCGGACGGCACCGACGCGCTCTGCTGGCTGGCACGTCTCGACAACAACAGTATGGAGTACGCTGTGCGCATAAAGGCTGTGGCTAAGGGCGGCGCGGTGAGCAACGAGGGCGGCAAGCTCACGGTGAAGGATGCCGACGAGGTGGTGTTCCTCATCACTGCCGACACCGACTACCGACCCAACTACGACCCCGATTTCAGCGACCCGAAAGCTACGTAGGTGTAGACCCTGCGCAGACTACTGCCGACTGGCTCGCCAAGGCTGCCACAAAGGACTACGCTTACCTGCTCAACGAGCACTATGCCGACTATTCGGAGCTTTTCAACCGCGTGCGTCTGAACATCAACAACGCTACGGTTGATGCCGACGACCTGCCGTGAACCGCCGTCTTGAGCTTACCGCCAGGGCAAGCCCGACTATTATCTCGAGCAGCTCTACTATCAGTTCGGTCGCTACCTGCTCATCTCGTCGTCGCGCGCAGACAACCTGCCGGCTAACCTGCAGGGCTTGTGGCACAACAACGTCGACGGACCGTGGCGCATCGACTACCATAACAACATCAATCTGCAGATGAACTACTGGCTGGCTTGCCCGACGGGACTCTCGGAGTGCGAGTTGCCGCTCTTCAACTTCATCCGCACGCTCGTGAAGCCGGGCCGTGTAACGGCGAAGTCGTACTTCGGCACACGTGGCTGGACAACGTCCGTATCGGGTAATATCTTCGGCTTCACATCGCCGCTTTCGAGCGAGGATATGTCGTGGAACTTCTCGCCGTTCGCCGGTCCGTGGCTCGCTACACACCTCTGGAACTACTACGATTTTACGCGCGACCGCCACTTCCTCGCCGACAACTACGAAATACTGAAGGAGTCTGCCGACTTCGCGTCCGACTATCTCTGGCATCGCGCCGACGGCGTGTACACCGCCGCTCCGTCCACATCGCCCGAGCACGGACCTGTTGACGAGGTGCTACGTTCGCCCACGCCGTGATACGCGAAGTGCTTCTGGATGCTGTGGATGCTAACCGCGTGTTAGGCAAGAGTGCCAAGGAGCGCCGCCAGTGGGAGGACGCGCTGAAGCATCTCGCGCCGTATAAGATAGGTCGCTACGGACAGCTCATGGAGTGGTCGACGGACATCGACGACCCGAAGGACGAGCATCGCCATGTGAACCACCTCTTCGGTCTGCACCCGGGTCGCACCGTGTCGCCCGTCACAACGCCCGAACTGGCTAAGGCATCGCGCGTGGTGCTCGAGCATCGTGGCGACGGCGCAACGGGATGGTCGATGGGCTGGAAGCTCAACCAGTGGGCACGCCTGCATGACGGCAATCATGCCTACACGCTCTACGGCAATCTGCTGAAGAACGGCACGCTCGACAACCTCTGGGACACGCACGCTCCGTTCCAAATCGATGGTAACTTCGGCGGAACAGCCGGCGTAACCGAGATGCTTATGCAGAGCCACATGGGATTCGTCCACCTGCTGCCTGCACTACCCGACGCTTGGAAAGAGGGCGCTGTGAGCGGACTCCGTGCCAAGGGCAACTTCACCGTGTCTATCAGCTGGAAGAACGGCAAGCTCGCTGAGGCGACAATACTCTCCGGCTCGGGCGAACCCTGCGAGGTGCGCTACGGCGAGTCGGTGCTGAAGTTCAAGACAAAGCGAGGCGCAAGCTATAAGGTCGTGTTCTGCGAGAACAAGCTTGTAGGGGGTGCACTTGTCTCAAGTGCACCAACCAAGTAAAATACCAATTAGTTGGTGCACATTCTGTTCGGTTGGTGCACTTGAGACAAGTGCACCCCCTTAAGACAACAAAGGTCGAGCGAAGTCGCTCGACCTTTGTTGTCTTTGTATTATTAATACTCATCCTCTTCGTTGCAGTCATCATACTCCCACGAGTCGAAGTAGTTGCGCGATGGAGCGAAGTGACCGCCGCCGCCGTAGCCCGGTTCCGGGTCTCCAATATTGCCAGTTCCGCCACCGTCACCAATAGATCCTTCCATTATGCTCATTGCCTCTATTTCCACTGTTGTAATAGATGGCTTTATATAAAGTTTTCTTTTCATGTTTTTTATATCTTAATGTTTAAGATGTTATGTTTACTTTACTACGACCTTCTTGCCGTTCTGGACATAGATGCCACTCTTCAGTGTGCTGAGTGAGTTGCCTACGCACTGTCCCTGCAGGTTGTACACCGGCGTGTTGCTTTCCTCAGTGTCGAATATTTCGCCGAGCGATGTTGTCGCTCCGTCGAGGTTGGCACGCAGCTTCTTGATGTCTGTGCCTCCGGCACGATGAAGTATGCACGCAAGCCGTTCATCTGGCAAGCTTCCGCATCAGCCGGGTAGTAGAACTTGTTGCCGGCACCGATGTATATGTTCGTCTTGCCCTGCACCAGTGTTACGTGGTTGTAGATACCTTCATCTGTACTGTGCTTGCATCGCCTACAGCCTGCGGGTTACCGTTCTCGTCGAGTCCTGTTGCCACCATGCTTACTCCCTCGAATGTCGGGTTCGTCACAACGGCGTTGCCAGGCTTCATGATGTACGGCTTGCCTGCCTCGATGTTGTCTACAGTTGCAAAGTACACAATGTTGTTCTCGCATCTGCCTTCGTATGTGCGGAGCTGTGTGCCCTCGCCGAAATACTGTGTCACCTGGTCTTTATCGAGTGCGAACGGCACGCAGAATGAGTTCCAGTGGCTTGCTTCGAGCGTGCGCTGCAGCGTGACGTTGGCGTTCTCGTATGTCTCGATGACGTTGTCGGTCTTTGTCTCGTCGAGAGTGTAGTTCTTTGCTTTCGGTACTTCTACTGTGACGATGATTTTTGTGGCACGAGCCTGATCAGTATTTGTAAATACAACGTCTTTAGCAGAACCCACCCAAACACCATTGTTAGGATCTGTACAGGTGTAGTTGTTGTCTGCAGAAGTCAGGTTCGTCAACGGATTGCTAGTTTTATTATCTATAATGTTATTGCCTACAAACTCAATCTTCGTGATTTTACCAATCTTGGTTGAGATGGTATGGGTTGAACCATAGAAGCGATAATTATCATCGCGTCCTAATGCAGCACTTTTTGAAGAAATCAGGACACATCCCTTTTCCACTGTATCATCAGCAGTTGTTGATGAATTATTTCCCTTATCTACGCCAGCAACGAACTCGATGGTTTTTTCTTCTACTGCGCTGTTGGTTACCTTCAGCGTGCATGTAGCCGTTGTCTCCTTATAGGTATCGTTAGCGGCAGCGGTTGCAGTGATGGTGTATATGCCACGCTTAGAAATAATAACGTTGCCGGTTGATGCATCTATCTCAACATTTTCGTCTTTAGGAGATATAGTGTAGGTTACTTTGAGGTTGTTAGGGTTCTGCAGCACATTTGCTGCGTTGAATGTTACATTACCGTCTGTTGCTTCTGCTAAATCTTCGCTGTAGCTCTCTGCTGCGAACTTGAAGTCGACATCAGTTGCACGATTGTCCTCAATCACGAGCTTGTAGGATGCTGTGCCTGCAGCATACTTGTCTGTGGCTGCCGATGTGGCGGTGATGGTCACCTCGCCAGTCTTGTACAAGTGAATTGTATTGCCCTCAACCTTTGCGGTTGTGTCGTCAGAACTTGCGTATGTAATAGCAGATGCGTCAAGGTTTTCAGGCTTGGTGATGGTCTGAAGGTCAATAGTGCCCGCTACTAACTCCTTTGTTACAGTTGCCTCGGCGAATGAGAGGGCAGGAGCAGGCTTCTTCTCTGCTGTTGTGACGATGATTTGGGTGACATCATCTACTTTTGACTCTGCTGTGAATTTTACAGACTCCTCATAGCCAGTCCAAGTGCCGGTGGTTTTGTCGTAATTGGGCTTGTCTGTTGTGAAATTACCGTATGCAGAACCACCTACAAACTTAATGCTTGTAATTACTCGTGTAGGATCGGTAAGTGAGAACGTTGTTTTGCTACCACTATAGAAGCGGTAGTCGGTATATTTACCTAATGCACCACTTGATGTGTTTATTTTTACAATTGACTTTGTCAACGTCAGCTTACCAGTGCCACTCACTTTGTCTTCAGAGACATCGAACACTATCTCCGATAAATCAACAGCCTTCTTGTTCGTAATCTGATACGTAGCAGTAGAGCCAGAGTATTGTGTTGGGTCTGCAGGTGTGAACGTAGCGGTGATGGTTGTTGTGCCATATACAGATGGGTTTATGGTTACTGCGCCAGTCGTGGGGTCGACAGTAGCCACAGCGTCGCCCGATGCTGCGTATGTGATAGTGCCGGCAATGTTGCTGGCTTCGGTAGCGGTGTAGCCCGTGAAGTCTGTGCCGGCATCGGTCTTGCCTTCGGTAAGAGTGACGTCGGTGCCGTTAAAAGAGAGAGAAGTAGCGATGTGGTTGTCTTTGTTTTCGACAACGTATGAGTCGGTAGATGTTTGGTAGGTGTCTGTTTTAGGAAGAGTGGCTGTGATGGTAGCCTTGCCAAACTTGGTGTTTGTGAATGTCAGTTCGCCAGTTTTAGAGTCAACGGCTACGATGTCCGCGTCAGAGCTTGTATATTCAATAAGGTTAGACAAGTTGGTGTTGTCGTCACTCTTTGTTGCGGTAGCTTTAGGCGCAGTAAAACCCTCAAGCGTGCCATTGGTGAATGTGAATGTCTTGCCGGAGTTGGTACCAAAGGTGGTAGTGGTGGCAGGGTGGTAGCTGCTTTTTCCCAAACAATGGTAATTTTGTCTATGTAGTTAGTTCCATCATTAGATTTAAAACCAATGAATTTGTATGCTTTGTTAGGAGTGATTGTTACAGCTGTTTTGCTGTTAGGAACATTTTTGATTAGTTCACCAGCAGCAGAACCAAATAGATCTTTAGCAGTAGTGTATGCTGTGTTTTTGCCATAAATCTCAAGAGATTGAGCATTGCTACTATTAAAATTGATAGTGATAGATTTTATTGTACCACCTGATGCTGATGTTATAATACCAGTATATAGACCTTTATCTACTTTAGTTCTTATTTGAATACCTTTTTGGCTTTTACCAGTACCAACATATGCAGCACCATCATAACTTGCACCAGACGATAATGTTTTTGTCGCAAATTTTTTGTAGCCATTGGTAGAAACGTTTAATATGGTTGCGGTCAACTCATCCGTTGCCGTTTCTTGAGCATACCCCCCCACCGTACACACAATCGTGAGCAGTGTGAGCATAAAAAATCGTAAATGTTTAGTCATAATATGTAATTTTTTAATGTTATAGGCTTGTCGTTATGTCGTTAAAATTACGAGCGTTGTAGTTTGAGATAAGGGATGTTGTTTCTTTGAATGCAAAATTTACATCTAATTGTTTTGTATTTGTATTAAAATAATGTTTAAATAATGTAAAAAGGGTATGGCATTGTGTGAATGTCATACCCTTTGTGGTTGCGTGGGTATGGCAAGGATGCCATACCTCCTATTATTACTCATAAACCCAGTAGCCGGTGGTCTGCTGCTGTGCTGTGCCGTCCTTAGCCGGAGCAGCTGCAGCGGATGTCTTGCGGAAGTAGCCTACGAGCGTTACGTCGAAGATGAGTGTGGAGTAGGCTGCGCCCGGCGTGGCTGACGAGCCGTATGCCAGCTGATGGGGCATGTACACGAGCCATCTGTCGCCGATGTGCATGTTCTGCAGAGCCGTGGCGAAACCTTTCACCACGCCGCTCACGGCGAAGGTGCGTGGCTTCATCGTGCTGAGGTTGTACTCGCCCTGCCACGACTTGTCGAAGACATAGCCCTCGGCGTAGCTTGTGGAGGGCAGCAGACGGCCGCTGTAGTGCACCTTCACCGAGTCGGTGAAGAACGGGCAGCCCGAACCCTTGCCAGCGTTGAGCACGTTGGCAAGCACGAAGTCGTAGCTATGTGTAGCCACCTGGTCGTTGAGGCTCCATGAGCGCAGCACCTTCCAGTCGGCAGCACCACCCGCCACCAGCTGCTTCACCTCGGCATACTTCTTGTCGTAGTATGCTTCGTTGGTCTTTCGCCAGTTGGGGAACTCCTCCTTCTCGTTGTCGGTCTCGCTGCACGACGACAGGCTTGCTGCGAAGACGGTCGTCATGGCGAGGAGTATGAATAAATAGTATTTCTTCATTTAGTATGTTTTTACTGCAATTTCTTGAGCAGGCTTGTGATGCTCACCTTGTCCTCGATGATGCTGAGGAGCTGGTCGATGCTCACGCGCTCCTGCTCCATTGTGTCACGGAAGCGGAGTGTCACAGTGTTGTCCTGCAGTGTGTCGTAGTCGACGGTCACGCAGAATGGTGTGCCCACTGCGTCCTGACGGCGGTAGCGCTTGCCGATGGTGTCCTTCTCGTCGTAGCTTGTGTTGAAGTGGAACTTCAGGTTGTTCACAATCTCGCGAGCCTTCTCGGGCAGTCCGTCCTTCTTAACGAGCGGCAGCACGGCGAGCTTTGTCGGCGCGAGTGCGGGCGGGAGCATGAGTACGACGCGTGTCTCGCCGTTTTCGAGCTGCTCCTCCTTATAAGAGTGGCACATCACGCTGAGGAACATGCGGTCTACGCCGATAGATGTCTCGATGACATACGGAGTGTACGACTCCTTGGTCTGCGGGTCGAAGTACTTGATTGAGCGACCTGAGAACTTCTCGTGCTGCGAGAGGTCGAAGTTGGTGCGGCTGTGTATGCCCTCTACCTCCTTGAAGCCGAACGGCATGTGGAACTCGATGTCGGTAGCGGCGTTGGCGTAGTGAGCCAGCTTCTCGTGGTCGTGGAAGCGATAGTTCTCGCGCCGAAGCCAAGAGCCTGGTGCCACTTCATGCGCAGCTCCTTCCACTTCTGGAAATACTCGAGCTCGGTGCCCGGCTGCACGAAGAACTGCATCTCCATCTGTTCGAACTCGCGCATACGGAAGATGAACTGGCGTGCCACGATCTCGTTGCGGAACGCCTTACCGATCTGTGCGATGCCGAACGGAATCTTCATGCGGCCCGTCTTCTGCACGTTGAGGTAGTTGACGAAGATGCCCTGTGCTGTCTCCGGACGGAGGTACACCTTGTTAGAACCGTCGGCTACGGAGCCCATCTCTGTAGAGAACATGAGATTGAACTGGCGCACGTCGGTCCAGTTCTTTGTGCCGCTGATCGGGTCTACGATCTCCTCGTCTATGATGATCTGCTTCAGCTCGGCGAGGTCCGGTCCCTGCATAGCCTCTGTATAGCGTGCGTGGAGAGCGTCGCGCTTCTGCTGGTGCTCGATTACGCGAGCGTTGGTGGCGCGGAACTGAGCCTCGTCGAAGCTCTCGCCGAAGCGCTTGCGAGCTTGGCAATCTCCTTCTCGATCTTCTCGTCGTACTTCGCAATCTGGTCCTCGATGAGACGTCGGCACGATAGCGCTTCTTTGAGTCGCGGTTGTCGATGAGCGGGTCGTTGAATGCGTCTACGTGTCCGCTTGCCTTCCAGATAGTAGGGTGCATGAAGATGGCAGAGTCGATGCCCACGATGTTGTCGTGGAGCAGCACCATGCTCTTCCACCAGTATTGTTTGATGTTGTTCTTCAGTTCTACACCGTTCTGTCCGTAGTCGTACACTGCAGCCAGTCCGTCATAAATCTCGCTACTTGGGAATACGAAACCGTACTCCTTACAGTGACTCACGATTTTCTTGAAAACGTCTTCTTGTGCCATTTTTATATGTGTTTTATTATAATTTTAGTTGCAAAGTTACGCTTTTTTGATTAATTACGTAGCGTTTAAGGAGTTAAATGTTATGAAACGGTTGTTTTGCTGTGGTAGTTGTGTGGTGTTGTAGTGATGGTTAAGTCATCGGACAGCGTACGGAATCCAATCGGGCGGCGTACGGAATCTGATCGGGTGGCGGACGGAATCTGATTGGGCGGCGGACGGAATCTGATTGGGTGGCGGACGGGATAGGGTGGTCTGTTAGGGATTTCCACATGTGTTTAGGGAAAATCCCTTTGGCTTGCGCTGATAAAGTTCTAACTTTGCAAGCGAAAGGAAACCTCAAGGGGCAGTCAAGGGGGTGCAGTTGTCTCAACTGCACCAACAGAGCAAGAAGTGCACCAACAGAGCTGTAGTTGCACCAAAATAGCACATTCTACTTTGTTGGTGCACTTGAGACAAGTGCACCCCCTGGGAGGCACCCCCTTAAGATAAGTATAACTTTTAAAAACAGAGATATTATGAAACGGTTATTCGCAACAATAGTAATGGTGCTTGGCTTCGCGGTAGCAGCCAGCGCAATGAGTTACAGTCAGGCACGCGAACAGGCGTTGTTCCTCACCGATAAGATGGCTTACGAGCTGAACCTCACCGACGACCAGTATGAGGCGGCTTACGAGATAAACCTCGACTATCTGCTCAGTGTCAACTCCGACGACGAACTCTACGGCGACTACTGGCGTTGGCGTAACATCGACTTCAGCTATGTGCTCCTCGACTGGCAGTACCGTATGTTCTGCGAGGCAGCCTACTTCTATCGTCCGCTCTACTTCAGTGCAGGCGTTTGGCACTTCGCTATATACGCTCGCTATCCGCACCGCGACTACTTCTACTTCCATCGTCCGACGGTGTACGTGAGCTATCGTGGCGGCCACTCGTGGCGTCAGAACAACGGCAGCTCGTGGTACAACGGCAGAACATTCGGTTCGCGCCGTGGTGGCGATGCCCACTTCGGTATGCGCGACGGTTTCAAGCGCGGCGACTACGGACGCGGCAATCGCCAGTCGTTCGGCTCGCGTGGCAACCGTAGGGTAGAGAGCAGAGGTAACAGCGACTTCGGCTCGCGCCGCGACAACAGCGGAAGCGGTTTCGGCTCGCGCAGTTCGTCGGGCTTTGGTTCAAGCCGCAGTTCGTCGGGCTTTGGCTCAAGCCGTGGCTCTGGCTTTGGCAGTCGTGAGAGTAGCACGCGCACAACGGTGCGTCAGCCCGAGAGCAATAGAGGCTCTTCAAGCAGCAGCTTCGGCTCGCGTCGCGACAACTCGTCGGGCTCGTCAGCCCCACGCTCAACGTTCAAGCCGTCGGGCTCGTCAAGAAGCGGCGGTTTTGGTTCGCGCAGATAACTTTTAGGGGGTGCACTTGTCTCAAGTGCACCAACAGAACAGGAGGTGTACCAACAGAACATTCTATTTGGTTGGTTTTCTACTCTGTTGGTGCAGTTGAGACAACTGCACCCACTTAACTGCACCCCCTTTAGCTACTTCCTCATGCTCTGCTCCTTGCGGTATTGCGTTGGCGACATACCGAGGTGGCTCTTCGTGAACTTGCCGAAGAACGAGAGGTTGGGGAAGCCCAACAGCTCCGATATCTCTTTGATGGAGAGGTTAGAACGGCGCAGATACTTTTCTATCGCCTTCACCGTGTAGCTGTGTATCCAGTCGAGCGCCGTGCGCCCCGTCACCTGTTTCGTGATGTTAGAGAGATACTTCGGTGTGATGCACAGCTCCTGCGCATATTTCTTCACGGGCTGCATTCTGCCGTTGTTCGCCGACAGCATCTCGATGAAGCGCTGGAAGAGCAAGTTGGCCTGCTTGAGATTGCCCCCTTCGATGCTATACTCCACGTATGGCGTGATGATGGCGAACAGCTCGTAGATGGAACTTTGCAGCAAGCAGTGCATAATCTCCTTATGATAGAAACCATGCGGATTCTTTATCTTGTGTGCAATGATGGCGTAGTACTTCAAGAACATCTGTTGGCGTTCCTCGTTGAGGTGGATCACGGGGTTGTGCGATACGTAACCGAGCAGATTAAGATAGTCGCGGTTCACCTGCACACTGGCTTGAGCTGCCTTGCTCGACACGCCGACACTTTTCGAGTCGTAGTCGGGCGACACCATCACGTTTTCCCATGTGCTGCTGGGCAGACAGATAATCACGTCGCCCGCCTTTGCGGTATATGCGTTGGAGTTGGTTTCAAATTGTATACGTCCCTTAGTGCAGTAGACCATCATAATCATATCAAACTTGAATGTGCCGTCTACCTGCAGCACATTGTCGATGCCGTCGAGCACAACCATGTCGCCATCTATGTAGTCAGCATTGCCGTAATGAGCGATGAGCCCCATGTCAATCTTCAGTTCTGTCATTTCGTTAGCCATTATGTTTCGTAATTAAGATTCGTATGCAAAGTTATTTTGTCATCCGCAAAGGTAGTCATTATTTCCATACCGATATTATTCCGTTTTGCCGATTTTGTATTCTTTAAGTCAGATTTTATAAAATTACTGAACTTTCGCAAGTTCAGAGAATTCAGGAGTTAAGTAGTTAAGTAGGTAAGGAGTTAAGTAGTTAAGTAGTTAAGAAGTTAAGTAGTTAAGAAGTTAAGCCAAATGCTTTTAATGCTGTAAATCAAGCAAAAAACACTAATGGCTTCGCTCCTTAGCGACCGAAGGGCGCGAAAACTCCTTAACTTCTTAACTACTTATTAGTAGAAAAAGATGTAAACCGGTCATTAGATTACAGAAAAGTTGTAACTTTGCACGAACATTAGGCAATTAGTAAGCAAATACATATAAATAAAAACAAAAATAAGAGAAAATGAATGTAGCTATTGTTGGTGCGAGTGGCGCCGTAGGACAGGAGTTTCTGCGCATCCTCGCCGAGAGAGAGTTCCCCATTGACAATTTAGTGTTGTTTGGTTCTGAGCGTTCGGCTGGAAAGAAATACACGTTCAAAGGTAAGGAGTATGAGGTGAAGCTCTTGCAGCACAACGACGATTTCAAGGACATCGACGTTGCGTTCACATCGGCTGGTGGTGGCACCTCTAAAGAGTATGCCGAGACTATCACTAAGTACGGCGCAGTGATGATCGACAACTCGTCGGCGTTCCGCATGTGCGACGATGTACCATTGGTAGTGCCGGAGTGCAATGCCGAGGATGCTCTGAAGCGTCCGCGTGGCATCATCGCCAACCCTAACTGCACCACTATTATGATGGTGGTAGTGCTGAAGCCGCTGGAGCAGCTCAGCCACATCAAGCGCATACACATCGCCAGCTACCAAAGCGCATCGGGCGCAGGCGCAGCAGCCATGGCAGAGCTGCAGGAGCAGTATCGCGAGCTGGTGAACAACGAGCCGGTGAAGGTGGAGAAGTTCCCGCACCAGTGGCGTATAACGTCATCCCGCAGATTGATGTCTTCACCGACAACGGATACACCAAGGAGGAGATGAAGATGTTCAACGAAACACGCAAGATCATGCACAGCGACGTGCGCTGCTCTGCGATGTGCGTGCGCGTCAGCTCGCTCCGCTCTCACTCCGAGTCGGTATGGATTGAGACCGAACGCCCCATCAGCGTCGAGGAGGCTCAGAAGGCAATCGCTGCGGCTCCGGGATGCACACTGAAGGACGACCCGCAGAACCTCTCTACCCGATGCCGCTGGAGACAGCCGGCAAGGACGACGTGTTCGTAGGACGCGTGCGCAAGGATCTCGCCGACGACTGCGGACTCACGTTCTGGCTCTCGGGCGACCAGATTCGCAAGGGTGCTGCGCTCAATGCGGTGCAGATTGCGGAGTACCTGTATAAGGTGGGCGACCTGAAGTAAGCGGTTCTCCCACAGATTTATTCTGCTGAGATATCCTCCCACAGATTTATCCTGCTGAGATATCCTCCCACAGATTCCACGGATTTTCACAGATGTGACTTATGCAAAGAACTCCCACAGAATTCACGGAATTCACAGAAGCTTCTTAGGAGGGTATGGCATCCTTGCCATACCCACGCCTTCGGCATAATCCTCCCACAGATTCCACGGATTTTCACAGATGGAATTTATACAAAGAACTCCCACAGATTCCACGGATTTTCACAGATGGAACTTATACAAAGAACTCCCACAGAATTCACAGAATTCACAGAAGTTTAGGTGCATTTATTGCAGTGTGAGTATGGCAGTGATGCCATACCATCCTATACATCTGTGTAATTCCGTGGAATCTGTGGGAGTTTTTTCTATAAGTACTTCCGTGAATTCCGTGAATTCTGTGGGAGTCTTCTCTATAAGTACTTCCGTGAATTCTGTGAAATCTGCCTCCTTGAACTTCTGTATAATACGTTGTTTGTTCCAGTTCCACATATTCTGCTGGTGATTGTGTAACGGTAAATGACTGGGTGAGACCAGCAGAAACTAAGTTTACCGTAGCCGTACGTGAGTTTTTGCTATTATTCTTACTGGAAGCCGTCAGAGCCATCTGATAAGTGCCAGCTTCTCCTGAGGTAGGAGAAATCAACAGCCATTCGCTGGAAGTGCTTGCTTTTCCATTCCCGTGTACTGGTAAACCTGATTACAGTTTGGAACTGGCTGCAGAGGCTAAAGTAATTGAACTAGTCTCTTCTTGCAGTGAGAAACTTGGTTCTATTTCTTTCTGACTGCATCCTGAAATTAATAGGATGAGAATGAATAATAATATGTTTTGTTTCATGGCGATGAGTTGATGAATCTGTGCAAAACTATTGAGAAGTCTATTGATTCGAAAATAAAATCTATGAATAGGCGAAAAAAACTACGAATTGATGATGCAAGGTGTTAAACTGTTCCTTTTTAGACTGCTTGATGCTGTTTGGAGGTAGGAAATAGACTCAAATGTGAAATGAAGAAGAGGGGGGCTTTGAATTTGCAAATTCAGGATTTTCTTGATACCTTGCACGGTGAATTTAGCTGGAACTGGAATTTATGAATTCAAAAACTATACAGATTGGGTGCACTGTTGCTTGTACTGGGAATATGCCTGTTAGCATTCCCTGTGTACGCTGTGGCCGACGGAGAGTTTGCCACCTGGACGGGAGTACGGGTAGACTGGCAACTCAATCCAAAGGTGAAATTCAGAGGTACATTTCAGGCCCGTACCCAAAACGGTTTGAG
>ENA-OQHY01000484-OQHY01000484.1-human-gut-metagenome-genome-assembly--contig:-NODE-484-length-22478-cov-2.705964_pt1 | contig 22478 bp, 34 predicted proteins | sample MGYA00242570_ERZ504733 | MGnify/ENA primary metagenome ERZ504733 (study PRJEB26092, sample SAMD00036219) | human gut metagenome | host: Homo sapiens | study: EMG produced TPA metagenomics assembly of... | reverse complement strand
GACAGAAAGCACGACACCTGCCCTGACTCCCCTGTTTGATCCGGTCGTATTTTCCGGCTCCATAATTTGTCCTGTAAAAGTCAGAAGTGCAAGTCCAATGTTATACCCGGCTGCTCGAACAGACCGCACACCTTCATACATGCAGCATAAGCTGCGACATAAGCCGTTCCCATCTGATTGACAAAAACCTGAGGACCATACCGCCCACCGCAGTTACAGAATTCATCACAGCTACCGGCAGGCCTTTTCCAACGAGTGCGCCAAGAAGTACACCATCTGCCCTCCAGTCTGTTTTCCGCGGAAGCAGTTCTGCGGCGCGCCGGATATATACCAGACAGTAAAGGGCAGAAACCACCTGCGCCAGGACCGTTGCAAGCGCCGCTCCAAACACGCCCATGCCAAACGGAAATACAAATAGAAGATCCAGCACAATATTGACCACCGACGAAACGATCATAGAAGCCAGCGGCACTTTACTGTTTCCGACGGACCGGAGCAGCGTCATGGCAAAGTTATTAAAAATGGTAACGGTACTGCCCGCCAGAATGGTTCCAAATAAACCAGAGTGTCTGTCATCATATCCTCCGGTGTCTGGAGAAAGACAAACAGACGGCGCATCCAAAACAGACTGCCCACCGTAATTACAATTCCAATGGCAAGGCAGATATAAACCGACATCGCAATTTCTTTCCGCAGTTTTTCAATATCATTCGCTCCAAAGGAGTGGGAAATGCAGATCCCGAGTCCTCCGGTCAGTCCCATGGCAAGCGAGAATCAGAAAATGCACCGAACTGGTATTTCCAACCGCCGCCAGAGCCACATCGCCGATTCCCTTTCCGACGACCATGGAATCCACAAAGCTGTAAAGCTGCTGAAAAAGATTTCCAATCAATATTGGCAGGAAAAACTGAAAAATCAGCTTCATGCTGTTGCCCTGCGTCATATCATTTGTTGTTTTTTGCATGATGATAATCTTGTAACCTTTCCTTTCTTCATTCCTTCTTGCAAATCATATAAAATCACTATATACTAAAAGAAGTTTGTTTCCATCCACAGTCAGTATGGAGCATCCACTACGAACGAAAAGCGAGACATCTATGACCAACTTATACGAATATATCGACCCCATCGCCTCTCCTTATGAGGCTTTTCTTTTTGACAGCACGCGGGACTCCCTTCCGATTCCTGCTCACTGGCACTATTATGTAGAACTTCTCTACGTTCTGAAAGGAGAAATTGAGGTTTCCCTTGATAATGTGACATCCATCGGAACGGAAGGATCCGTGATCCTTTTTCCGCCCAAATGCGTTCATTCCATCGCGCTTGCAAAAGGGTCTGTTCCGGTGCAGTATGATGTGATTAAATTTGACCCCAATCTTCTGCCCACCTGCAAGACGGATGAGCTGGATCTGCGTTCGATTCTGCACGGCCTCCACACGTTCCGCTGCCCCTGTATTTTTTCTCCGGAGCAGGTACGGAAAATGGACCTTTTTCCTCTTTTTTCGGATATTCTTAAGGAATACCGGGATAAAGAGCTTGGCTATTCCATGATTCTTACAGCGGATCTTCGGAAAATCATCAGCCGTTTTGTACGGAACTGGCAAAAAAGCGGGACTTCTTTTCCGTCTCCCGGCGTGCATCCTTCCTACGAAATCAGTTTTGACCTGATTTCCGAATACATTGATTCCCATTATTTTGAAGAACTGACCGTAGAGAAACTTGCCGCCATGTGCAACATGTCGCACTCCACATTTTCCATGAATTTTTACCGCCGCTACAATATGACCTGCAAAGAATATATTACGGCAACCCGAATCAATGCGGCAGAAAACATGCTGCTTTTTTCCAGTCACGATGTTTCTTTTATTGCCAGAGAAGTCGGCTATCCGGACTGTAGCTATTTCATCCGGTGTTATAAAAAAATAAAAGGAATCACACCGAAACAGGCCAGAAAAATCCAGGCAGAAAAAAATAAATAACGTTATTTTGCAGAAAAGGGCACGCATTCATTTTGCGTGCCTTTTTCCATGCCTTTATCGTTCTGCTGTCTCGTATACGCTTCGTACGCGGTATGCGCCCGATACGCCGGTTCCCTTGGCGGTAAAGTCTGCGGTCGGCAGAATACGGAAGGTCTTTGTTCCTGCTTCCATATCAACGAAGTTATCGTCCAGGCGAAGCACACCGTTTTCGGTCTCTACGCTGACAGATTTTGCGAAGTTCTCTGCCGTTACAGTTACGGTATCGCCGTCTACCGATACAGAAAGTTTCGGATCTGCGAAATGGTAATGCTTCGGTGCACAGAACAGCGTCGATCCGGAAGATACGACGTTTCCATCGACAACCAGCTCATACGTCAGATGAACTTCCAGCGGATCCTGACCGTTGAAATCAAGATGCGGCATCCACTGTCCGCCGTAGGCCGGTGCGTTGACCTCGAAGGTTCCCTCTTTGACTACGGAAGAATCCGGACGGCGCAGAGACCATTTTACGGTTCCAACAATCGGCTCACCCGTTTCATTCGCAACGTGAAGATCTGCACTGACATCGATCGGATGCGGCAATGTGTTGACAAACGGTTTCTGGTCAATCTCTCCATGCTCCTCGCAGGAAAGCAGAACCGGTGCAAACATCTTCTTCTCTGCGTACTGCAGGGCTTTCCAGTTTCCGTAGTAATCGACGCTTGCCCAGGATGCTACCGGCCAGATATCGTTCAGCTGCCATACAACAGCACCCATGCAGGTACCGCGGAAGCGGCGGAAATGCTCTACTCCGTAGCGGATGGCATCGGCCTGAAGAAGCTGTGAGCAGTAAAGAAGCTCATCGAAGTTCTTCGGGTACAGGTAGGTCTGTGAGATATAGTTCAGGATCTTTCCGTTGGCAGCCGTATTTCTCTGGTGCATTTCCATAACGCGTGAGAAGATGTTGCGGTCGCCGTCTTCTGTAAACCGTTTTACGGTCTGCAGGGACGGGAAGGACTGGAATCCGAACTCGGACAGGAAACGGTAATGGTGGGAACGATAAGCGGTAAACGGCTCGCTTCCGTGCCATACGCCCCAGTAATGGGTATCGCCGACGTTCTCTGCATTGCTGTTTTCATAATTTCCGCCTGAAGACGGGGAGGATGGCCAGTAGAATTTCTCCGGATCCTCTTCTTTGACGATTTTCGGAATGATGTACTCATACAGATGGATATAATCGTAATACTGTTTCTTGGATTTCGGCCATGCCATCATTTCGTACTGTGTCTCCATCTCATTGTTTCCGCACCACAGAGCAATGCTTGCATGAGAACGAAGTCTGCGTACATTCTGACGGATTTCTGTGGAGATATTCTCCTCAAAATGATCTGACAGCTCATAGGAAGCGCAGGCAAACATGAAGTCATGCCAGATCAGAAGTCCTCTCTCATCGCAGACATCATAGAAGAAGTCATCGAGGAAGTATCCGCCGCCCCATATACGCAGGGAATTTGAAGTTTGCTTCCTGTGCGGATTTTAACAGCAGATCGGTACGTTCTCTCGTCTGGCGGGTTAAAATATTATCCTCCGGAATGTAATCCGCGCCCATCGCGAAAATCTGCAGTCCGTTGATTTCATATGCAAAGTTGCGGCCTTTTACCGTCTTTGCTGCTTTATCGGTGATAATTACTTTCTTCTCACCGTTTGTCATAACCATGTTGTCGCCGTCGTCGTAATCTGGTGCCTGTCCGGTCATGTGCTCATCATAAACTTCATCTTCCATCGGATTGGTATTGACCGTGATGGTGCGAAGACCCATTTTTTTCTCCCAGGTATCCAGGGTATCCTCTGCAACAAGCGCTACCTTTACCTGATACAGTGCCTGTGCGCCGTAACCGTTCGGCCACCACAGCTCCGGATTTTCTACGGTAAGAGAAGCCTGTACATGGTTGCTGCGAAGCTCACACGTAAGACCAGTCAGATTCTTTGCCGGTGCTGAATGGGTCAGCGGATCGATGCTGCCGCTTTCTGCGGTCAGAACGGTTTTTCCATCCGGAGAAGTAACCGTCATGACAATTTTTACATTTCCGTTGGTAACTCCCGGCATCCACTCGATCTCAGCATCTGCCGTCAGGCGAACAGAATCAACAACGTTTCCGTGAACCGTTTTTCCGGTTACGTGATGCTCCTGGCCTACAAATACCTGCGCCAGACGGGCTGTTTTTACTGCGAGAACGGAAGCTTCACGGAACAGTCCTGCATCTGGAAGACGCGGGCCCCAGTCCCAGCCGTACATGCACGCTGCTTTACGGATATGCGGGAATCCCGGCATTGCATCGGAGGATCCGCCAACCGGGCATTTTGTATCTTCTTCCGCAATGAATTTGGTCGGGGAATGCAGAATCACTTTTACCTGATATACGGTATCGGCTGCATCACCTGCAACAAGATCGGTAATATCATACTCCCAGACACGGTTCATGTTGTCTGCGGAGCCGATTTTCTCTCCATTCAGATAAACATCCGCGATCGTATCAATCCGTCGAAAATGTAAAAACAGGCGGTCCGCTTTTCTGTCTTCCTCTCCGATCACGATTTCTGTCTCGTATGCGAAATCGTTCTCCATCAGTTTCAGTGCGTCGAGTTCATTGTCACGATAAAACGGATCCGGGATCAGACCTTTTTCCAGAAGTGTGCCGTAAACGGTAGACGGAACCTTTGTCTCAATTGGAGTCTCCGGAATATCGTAAACATTTTTTCCAAGGACCGTTAAGGTCCAGTTGTCTTTCAGACATATTGTATGCATTACAGTATGTCCCCCTTTCTTACATAGTTTCTGCTTCTTCGCGTAGTTTCACCACGCTTTTTCTTTCTTCCTATCTTACTTCTTTTGTGCAGAAAATGGTACAAAAAAGCTCTTGAAAAATAGGAAAAATCTCCAAATGCACAAAAATTTTCGCAAAAACAGGAAAACAGTGAGACAAATTCTCAATCATCACTTTGACAGATTTGGAAAATGTGATAGAATAAAAACGTTGGCATCCCATTTAAAAATGCGACATTATTTTTCGAAAAGAAAGATGAGGAAAAAACTATGATACCAGAAAGATTAGCTGCTCTCCGTGAAAAAATGAGAGCATACGGCGTGGACGCTTATCTGGTTCCGACCGCCGATTATCATGAATCCGAATATGTAGGAACTTACTTTAAAGCAAGAACGTATATTACCGGTTTTACCGGTTCTGCCGGAACTGCTGTGATTACGCAGGACGAAGCGTGCCTCTGGACCGATGGCCGCTACTTCGTACAGGCAGCCAAAGAACTTGCCGGAACCGGCGTTACCTTAATGAAAATGGGCCAGGAAGGCGTTCCGACGGTAGAGGAATACCTGGCGGCCAATACAAAAGAGGGCATGACCATTGGTTTTGACGGCCGCGTTGTCAATGAAATGCTCGGCGAAGCACTGGAGAAAACACTTCCGGAGCGTTTTCTTTCCTATCGAAGCGACCTGATCGGTGAGATCTGGTCGGACCGCCCGGCACTTTCCGCAGAACCCGTGTGGATCCTTGATGCAAAATATACCGGTGAATCCGCTGCGGAGCGTCTTGCAAAAGTACGCGAAAAGATGAAAGAGAACGGTGCCGAAGTGCATATTCTGACTGCACTGGATGATATCGCCTGGATGCTGAATATCCGTGGAAACGATATTCCATGCAACCCGGTTGTCCTCTCCTATCTCGTACTGACAGAAACCGAGAGTCATCTGTTCATTCAGGAAGAAACCTTAAATGAGAAAGTAAAACAGTATCTTGCTGATCTTGGCATTTCCCTTCATCCATACGATGCTGTTTATGATTTTGTTTCCGGCATCACAGGAAAAACCATTCTTCTGGAGAAAGCCAAAGTCAACTACACGATCTGCCAGAGTGTCATGGGTAGCAATACAATTGTCAATGTCATGAACCCGGCTTCTTCTTTAAAAGCAGTCAAAACACCGGTTGAGATGGAAAACATCCGAAAAGCCCACATCAAAGACGGCGTTGCCGTTACCCGTTTCGTATACTGGCTAAAGAAGAATATCGGTAAAATCCCAATGGATGAGGTTTCCGTTGCTGAAAAACTGGAATCCTTCCGGAAGGAGCAGGAAGGCTTTATTGAGCCAAGCTTCGGAATGATTTCCGCTTACGGCCCGAATGCTGCTATGTGCCATTATCAGGCAACGAAAGACAATTTCTCTGTTCTGCAGCCAAAAGGCATGTACCTGGTGGACTCCGGCGGACAGTATTATGAGGGAACGACCGATATTACCAGAACAATCGTAGTTGGACCGCTGACCGAGGAAGAAAAAGAACATTTCACCATCACTGCGATGGGAACCCTTCGTCTTGGAAATGCAAAATTCCTCCACGGCTGCATCGGTATCAACCTTGATTACCTTGCAAGACAGGCATTCTGGGAGAGAGGTCTTGACTTCAATCACGGAACCGGCCACGGTGTCGGTTATCTCTTAAATGTACATGAGCGTCCAAACGGTTTCCGCTGGAAAATGGTTCCGGAGCGCATGGAAAATGCCGTTCTCGAGGAAGGTATGCTGACCTCCGACGAACCAGGTATCTATATTGAAGGAAGCCACGGTATCCGTACCGAGAACCTGATGCTCTGCCGCAAAGCAGAAAAGAACATGTATGGCCAGTTCATGCGCTTTGAGTTCGTTACCATGGTTCCGATCGATCTTGACGGTATTGACACACAGTATATGACCGAAAAAGATGTGGAACTGCTGAACAACTACCACAAAGAAGTATATGAAAAGATTTCTCCTTATCTGGAAGGAGACGAAAAAGAGTGGCTGAAAGGAGCCACCCGCCCGATTTCCAAATAAGATGCAAAAACGCTGTTCTGTGTTTTGATGATACAGAACACGTTTTATTATAATACTTTCGATAAAAACTCTTTGAGCCGGGGATGCTGCGGATTTGCGAAGAACTCCTGCGGCGTATTCTCCTCCTGAATATTTCCCTCGTTGATAAAGATCACGCGGGTTGCCACTTCTCTTGCAAAACCCATTTCATGCGTTACGACAACCATCGTCATGCCTGATTCAGCAAGTTCCTTCATAATTTCAAGAACCTCCCTACCATTTCCGGGTCGAGTGCGGAGGTCGGCTCGTCAAACAGCATGACATCCGGGTTCATCGCAAGGGCGCGTGCAATGGCAATTCGCTGTTTCTGACCGCCGGAAAGGCTTCCCGGGTAAGCATCTGCTTTATCCGGCAGTCCAACGCGGTTTAAGAGCTCCATCGCTTTTTTCGCTGCTTCTTCCGGTGTCATCAGCTTTAATGTCACCGGGGCGAGCATGATATTTTCCTTGACGGTTTTATGCGGAAACAGGTTGAACTGCTGGAATACCATTCCAATCCTCTGTCGTACATGGTCGATATCGGTTTCCGGCGCCGTGATGTCAACGCCCTCGAAGTAAATTTTTCCGCCGGTTGGAATTTCCAGACGGTTTAAGGAACGCAGAAAGGTCGATTTTCCGGAACCGGAAGGACCGATGACAGCGACAACCTCTCCCTGACGGATCTCTGTACTGATCCCGTCCAGAACCTTATTATCCTCGAAGCTCTTCTGCAGATTTTCAACTTTAATTAATACTTTTTCGTTAGTGGTCACTCTTACGCAGTCTCCTTTCCAGTTTGCCCATGAAATAGGTCAGAATCATAACAAGAATCAGATAAAAGATCGCTGCGGAAAGAAGCGGAACCAGCGCATCGTACGTACGGCTCTGTACCAGGGTCGCTGCCTTTGTAATATCAATGGTTCCGATATAGCCGATGATGGCAGTCTCTTTTAACAGCACGATCATCTCATTAATCAGCGCCGGAAGAACATTTTTAAACGCCTGCGGAATGATGATGAGACGCATGGTCTGTGCAGAATTTAAGCCAAGGCTTCGTCCTGCTTCCGTCTGTCCTTTGTCCACAGACATAATTCCGGAACGGAAAATCTCAGCAACGTATGCACCGGAATTGATACCAAATGCGATTCCGCCGATCACGATATTGTTCAGGTTTACGGTTGCAAAAATAACCGAATAGAAAAACAGGATCTGAATCATGGACGGCGTTCCGCGGATGATCGTCAGATAGACGCGCGCAACAATGTTCAGAAGTTTTAATTTACCGGTCTGCTCGTGTGTCGAGCGGATCAGTGCGATAAGAAGTCCGAGCACAACACCGATGCACAGCGCAAGCACCGTGACAAGCAGTGTCGTCTTCAGACCGGTCAGCCACCATTCTGTAGCACATTGTCTACAAAGTAGCGGTTGAACTGATGATGTAAATTTTCCATATGACACATCTCTCCTTTGTGTTTTTAGCTGCGGGATCTGCAACCGGCAGTTTCCTTACAGCGCAATCGAAAAATGAGCGACCGCGCCTTTTGTCTGGCGGACAGCCGCTCGTTTCTATCCCCTGATTCCAGATTGCCCCGTACTTCGTACTCTCGCAGTCCTTATCACTATGTTATTACTTTCTGACAATGACAACCTGTGTTGCATCTGCATAAGTATCCGTGAAATCAACGCTTTCTTCCCGTTCTGGAGTAACGGTCATTCCGGCTGCGCCGAAGTCTGCTTTTCCACTGTTGACAGATGCAAGGATGGTTTCAAATGACATATCCTCGATTTTCAGCTCATAACCAAGCTTGTCGCAGATTGCCTTGGAAATGTCGGCATCGATACCAACGATATCATTTCCCTCTTTGTACTCCCACGGCTCGAACTCTGCGTTGGTTGCATGGTAAGCGTTCCGTTGGAACGGTCCACGTCTGCCGGGGACTCATACGGATGCTGGCCGACTTCATCACCAATGTAGTTGCTCATGATTTCATCCAGCGTTCCGTCCTCTTTCAGCTCTGCCAATGCAGTGTTGAACTCGTCTCGCAGGGTATTGCCCTTTTTAAAGCACATGGCATATTCTTCGGTATCAAAAATGCCTTCTACAATTTTCAGATCATCGTTTGCTGCAACGAATTTTTCTGCCGGCAGGGAATCGATGACAACACAGTCAATCTTTCCGTTTTTCAGTGCCTGAATAGCATCGGCGCCTTTGTTGTAACGCTGCATCTGGGAATCTGCATTAACGCATCGCTCGCCTGAGAATCACCTGTTGTTCCGGTCTGTACACCAATCTTCAGATCTGCCAGATCCTCTACGGATGTTACTTCTACTTTCTTTGCGGTAGATGCAGAACTTCCGCATCCTGCCATCGAAACAGCAAACAAAACGGACATTGCAAGTGCTGTTGCTTTTTTTGCAAAATTCATTTTCATAATAATCTCCTTCTCTCCTCATGTAATGTATATTTATTCACTTCCCCTTATTATAACAGCATCTTTCTGAAATGCAAGGAAAAACGGAAAAAAAAGCAACAGAAATACAAAAGACAGCCCGGGGGTTCTTCCATGGCTGTCTTTCCGTTTTTGTATTCAGTCCGTATTTTTTCCGTCTGCTGCTGTGCAGCGCAGGATCCGCTGAATGCTCTTTTCCGATAAAGCATATTCCTCTGCGAGTTCGGAAACTCTGCTTCCGTTTTGATGTTTCTCGCAAATTTCTCGGTTTCTTTTTTCATAATGATTCTTTTTAAGATTTTCTTCATCGCCGTCTTTTTCTTGCAGACCACGCTTTGTAGAAACAGAGTGTCACCATCCTGTTCCAGCACAACGAAACAATCCAGATCCGTTGCATAAAATACCTGTTCCAAACCAGCTGATAAAAATTGCTGCAAGGGCAATCCATTCAGCAAGATCTATCACATTCAAACCAGATAGTTACTCACATACACAATACCTCTTTCCAGACTCCCAGGACTTCCGCTGAATGCCCACGCTGCGGCATCACTCGCCAGAAGAACGGCACAGGAAAGCTGCATCAGAAGTATCCGGTATTTTTTCTTTTTCTGATCCATATCCCTGCTCAAAACCATACAGAGGGCCGCAATATTTGTTTTGTCCTTCCTAAAACAGCAAAAGAAAACCCTCTCATACCGCCTTTCTCTGCGTATATGAGAGGGTTCCTGTTCTTACGCCTGTCCCAGTACGTGGTCGGAAATTCTTCCGTAGACGGAGATCAGGTAGAGACCGCAGATGCCGACAACCGCGTAGATGATGCGGCTCAGCCACGTCATGTTTCCGAAGATCAGGGCGACGAGGTCGAGGCGGAAGAATCCGATCAAGCCCCAGTTGACGGCTCCGATGATTGCAACGGTGAGTGCGGTGTAATCCAGTCCTTTCATGTAAAGAAACCTCCTTTTTCCGGATTTTGTATCGTTCTTTTTATCTTCTTCCGGTTTCTTTATAAAGAATTTCCCAAAAGGAGGCAGATTATGCATTTTCTTTGATTTTTCGGGCTGAAAATGGAGACCATTTCCAGGCTCCATTCGTGCAATTTTGTTTTCTTTATTCAGACAGCAGCTTCTGCAGCAGCTCTCCTGCTGCTGCCGGGTTGGCTTTGCCTTTCATTTCTTTCATGACCTGGCCGACCAGAAATCCGAGGACTTTTGTCTTTCCGGATTTGTACTGCTCTACCGGGCCAGGGTTGTTTTCCAGAACTTTTCTCGCAGTTTCTTCCAGAAGGCCGGTGTCGTTTACGGTTTTCAGTCCGTGCTCCTCGACGTATGCTTCCGGATCGACATCCTCTGCAAAGATCTGCTCAAATACCTCTTTTGCCACCTGGTTGTTGACCGATCCGGCTTCTGCCAGTTCGATCAGGGATGCCAGATGCTTCGGTGAAAACTGCAGATCCTCCGGCTCCTGGCCGTTCTCCTTTAAGAGACGTAAGGTCTCGCCCATCAGCCAGTTGCCACTTTTTCGGTTTGCCGCAGAGCGCCGTCGTCTCCTCAAAGAGATCGGACAGCTTCTTGGAACCGGTCAGAATGCCCGCATCGTACTGCGGCAGTCCGTACTGCTCCACGTAGCGTGCCTGTTTTTCCGGCTGGAATTCCGGCATGGATTTCACAATGCGGTCGATCCACTCGTCGGAAATGTGCACCGGCGGCAGATCCGGGTCCGGGAAGTAGCGGTAATCCTTCGCATCCTCTTTCGAACGCATCGCGTAGGAATACTCTTTGTTGTCGTCCCAGCGGCGGGTCTCCTGGACAACGGCTTTTCCTTCCTCGATCAGCTCGATCTGTCTTGCACGCTCTCCCTCGATCGCTCTTCCGATTGCCTTAAAGGAGTTCAGGTTCTTCATCTCGGTACGTGTTCCGAATTTCTCACTTCCAACCTCACGGACCGAAAGGTTGACATCGGCACGCATCGAGCCCTCCTGCAGTTTGCAGTCGGATGCGCGAGATACTGAATCATCATACGCAGTTTTTCCAGATAAGCGATAACCTCTTCCGCAGAGCGCATATCCGGCTCGGATACAATCTCGATCAGCGGAACGCCGCTTCGGTTGTAGTCGACGAGCGAGCAATCCTCCCACTCATCGTGGATCAGCTTTCCGGCATCCTCCTCCATGTGGATCTCATGAATGCCGATTTTCTTCTTTCCCGCTGCGGTGTCAATCTCGACATATCCATCGTGGCAGATCGGCAGATACAGCTGGGAAATCTGATAGTTCTGCGGGTTGTCCGGGTAGAAATAGTTCTTCCGGTCGAATTTGCAGAGCTGGTTGATTTTGCAGTTTGCAGCCAGTCCGACGCGCAGGGCGTAATCGACAACCTTCTTATTTAATACCGGAAGGATCCCGGCATACCAGTGCAGACCGGGCAGGTGTGGGTGTTCGGCGCACCGCCGAATGCGGTAGAGCAGCCGCAGAAAATTTTTGTTCTCGTCGCAAGCTCCACATGTACTTCAAGTCCGATGACGGTTTCATACTGTTTTGACATTGTTTTGCTTCCTCCTTACCATTTTTCTGGCTGCCCGAATGCACCGCGTACCTGCTCATAGGTGTATGCTGCACGGAACAGTTTTTTCTCTGAGAAACAGTCGCCGATAAGCTGCATGCCGATCGGAAGCCCCTTGTCATCCATGTCGCACGGAACGGTGATGCCCGGAAGGCCGGCGAGGTTGACGGATACGGTGTAAATATCGCCCAGATACATCTGCAGCGGATCGGAAAGCGATTCCCCGAGACGCGGTGCGGTCGATGGTGCTGCCGGGCTTAAAATCATATCGTATTTTTCAAATGCGCGGTCAAACTCTTTTTTAATCAGGGCTTTCGTGCGCAGTGCTTTCAGATAATACGCATCATAGTAACCGGAGCTTAAGACGAAGCTTCCCAGCATAATCCGTCGTTTCACCTCCGGACCGAAGCCCTCAGAACGGCTCTTCTTATACATATCGTGGAGTCCTTCGTACTCTTTGGCACGGAAACCGTATTTCACGCCGTCGAAGCGTTCCAGGTTGGAGCTTGCCTCAGCGGATGCAATAACGTAGTAAGCCGGAATGGCATAATCAATGAGGTCGAGATCGAAATACTCTACTTCTGCTCCGCGTGCCTTCAGGACATCGGCAGCTTTTAAAATGGATTCCTTCACCTGCGGATCCAGGCCTTCGCCGAAGCAGCTGTTCGGAATACCGATTTTCAGATCGGAGACATCTTCTTTTAAAGCGCTCATGAAATCGTAATCGTCGCGTTTCATCGATGTCGCATCTTTTGCATCATACGAAGCGACCGTCTGCAGCAGTGCTGCACAGTCTGTCACATCCTTTGCGACCGGTCCGATCTGGTCGAGGGAGGAACCATAAGCGATCAGTCCGTAACGGGAAACGGTGCCGTACGTCGGTTTCATGCCGGTTACGCCGCAGAAGGAACTCGGCTGACGGATCGATCCGCCGGTATCGGAGCCAAGTGCCATCGGTACTTCTCCTGCTGCAACGGCTGCGCAGGAACCGCCTGAGGAACCACCTGGAACGTGTTCGGTGTTCCATGGATTTTCGTCACGCCGTACGCGGAAGTCTCTGTCGTACTTCCCATCGCAAACTCATCCATGTTTGTCTTTCCGATGATAACGGCTCCCGCCTCTTCGAGCCGTGTGATAACCTCTGCATCATACGTCGGAACAAAGTTCTGCAGAATTTTTGACGCACACGTCGTCGCAAGACCTTTCGTACAGATGTTGTCCTTGACCGCAATCGGAACGCCGGCCAGCGGACCGGTGAGCTCTCCTGCGTCAATTTTCTTCTGCACTTCTGCCGCGCGTGCTCTTGCACCCTCTTCATCCACAAGAAGGAATGCGTGAATTGATTCTTCCGATGCTTTGACTGCCGCAAGGGACGCTTCCACAGCGTCCGATACGGTGATTTTTCCTTCTTTGATTGCGGCAGAAAGCTGTACTGCTGTCATATCTTTGATTTCCATATCAATCTCCTCCTGCTATTCTACCGTTTTCGGAACCTTGTACTGGCCCTCTTTGACTTCCGGTGCATTGGCAAGCATTGCATCGCGGTCGTCGCCATTGGTTACTTCATCCTCGCGGAATACATTTCCCATCTCGAAAATGTGGGTCATCGGCTCGACCTTGCTGGTGTCGAGCTCGTTTAATTTATCTACATAATCCAGCATTTTCTGCATATCCTGCCGTGCGGATTCTTTTTCCTCATCCTTTAATTCCAGCTTTGCCAGGATGCCGACATATTCCATCGTTTCATCTGAAATCACATTTGCCATTTCACTCATTCTCCTTTTTTATTTTCCAGCAGGATCTGCTTACGGCTCCAGTCTTGTAAGATCACGCGGGAACAGCGTTGTCTCGCGGACGTTGTCCTCACCGATCAGCTTCATGGTCAGACGCTCCAGACCGATGCCAAGACCTCCGTGCGGCGGCATACCGTGTTTGAAAGCACTCAAGTACTGCTCCATGCCCTCTTCTGTCATGCCGCGGGCTACGATCTTTTCAGAGAGCATCTTGTAATCGTGGATACGCTGGCCTCCGGTTGTAATCTCCAGACCGTGGAACAGCAGGTCGAAGCTCTTTGTGTATCTCTTATCCTCCGGGTCGTCCATCGCATAGAACGGTCTCTTTTTCGACGGATATTCGGTGACGAATACGAAGTCTGCGTCGTACTCCTCTTTGAAATACTGGCCGATCAGAAGCTCCTCCTCTGGCTCAAGGTCGAACGGGTTGCGGATCTTTCGGTTGTATTTCTCGGCTACCAGCTCTTTCGCTTTCGTGAACGGTACAGTTGGGATTTCTTCTGTCTTTGGAAGCATAACTTTCAGGATCTCCAGCTCTTTTGCGTAATCCTTTTTAAGAAGCTCCACCATGTACTGTAAAAATCCGGTTTCCATTGCCATGATGTCGGTGTAATCCTCGATGTAGCCCATCTCAAAGTCAAGGCTGGTATACTCGTTCAGATGACGTTTCGTGTTGTGTTTCTCTGCACGGAAAACCGGTCCAACTTCAAAGACACGGTCAAACACGCCGACGAGCATCTGTTTGTAGAACTGCGGGCTCTGTGCCAGGACAGCCGGGCGGTGGAAATATTCCAGCTTGAAGATGTTTGCGCCGCCCTCAGCGCCTTTCGCGCCGATCTTCGGTGTATGGATTTCGGTGAATCCCTGGGAATGAAGAAAATCACGGAACGCCCGTACCACGCCTTCCTGAATACGGAATTTTGCACGCTCTCTGACATTTCGAAGAGCAATCGGCCGCATGTTCAGCATTGCTTCGAGGGAGGTGTTCATTTTCCATTTGTTGACTGCGAGCGGCATTGGCTCGGTCGGCTCGGAAAGAACGGTGATGGTCTGCAGCCTGACTTCGACGCCGCCCGGTGCGCGGTCCTCTTTTTTGACCGTTCCGGTTACGGCAACTGCCGATTCCTCTTTCAGATCTTTCAGCGGGAAGTCAACGCTTCCTTCTTCGTACACACACTGAACGAGTCCCTCGCTCTTTCTTAAGATGACAAAGGCAACCTCGCCCATGTCACGGATGATGTGTACGGCTCCTTCGAGTTTTACTTCTGTGCCTTCCGGTGTCTCCAGCAGAGTTTTTACGGAGATGTCTTCTTTTTTCTTTACGCCTGTCATAAATTCCATGTCTTGTTCTCCTCTCTTTCTCGCCTGTCCCGGATTGTTTTTTTCAAATAAAAAAGTCCCGGAACAGTTTTTTAACTACTGTTCCGGGACGGGATATTTTATGTTCCCGCGGTACCACCCGCATTGCGTTTTTCTCTCCGGTTTTCCGGGGGAAAACGCCCACTCATTTATACTTAACGCGTATCACGGATCTGCCTACTTGATTTCCTGTTCGGATCTCATGTTCAGCAGACCGGCTCCGGAATGTTCCCCATTGTATGTTTCCTCCATGCTGATGCTCTCAGTCGGTGACATCGGCTTCCTGTCAGATTCCGCATACGGAGTTTCCTTCACTGCCTTTTTCATATTGTGCATTATAGCACAGCAGTTTTGCATTTGTAAACACCTAATTTTTACGGATTTTATATAAATTCTAATGCATTTTTCGTGAATTTTATCTATACAAAATTATTTTTTCGCGCGTTTATAAAATTGCGCAGAAATTCTGTTTTATTGGTATTTCGCACACAATTTACAGTTTTTTGATCCTCTCCACTGCCTCTACTGTATTCTCATACGTACCGAATGCAGTCAGACGGAAGTAGCCTTCTCCGCTCGGGCCGAAGCCTGATCCTGGTGTTCCGACTACGTTTGCGTCTGCAAGCAGGTGATCAAAGAACTCCCAGGAAGTCATATTTTCCGGTGTTTTCAGCCAAATATACGGAGCGTTGACGCCGCCGGATACGGTGTAGCCTGCGCCCTTTAATCCGTCGTAGATGACTTTTGCGTTCTTCATGTAGTAAGCAACCTGCTCTTTTAACTGTGCTTTTCCTTCCGGAGAGTAAACAGCCTCGCCGGCTCTCTGGATGATGTACGGAGCTCCGTTGTATTTCGTTCCGTGACGGCGTGCCCACAGGCTGTGCAGAGTCACATCGCCGGATTTGATGTCTTTCGGGATAACGGTGAATCCAAGACGCATACCGGTAAAGCCTGCGTTCTTGGAGAAGCTGCGCATTTCGATGGCACATGTTCTTGCACCCTCGCACTCATAGATGGAATGCGGAATGTCTTTTTCTGAGATATATGCCTCGTATGCAGCATCATACAGGATGATGGCTCCTACTTTATTTGCATAATCAACCCATTTCTGCAGCTCGGCTTTGGAAACCATAGCGCCGGTCGGGTTGTTCGGGAAGCACAGATAAATCAGATCCGGGGTTTCTTTCGGGAGCTCCGGGGTGAAGTTGTTTTCTGCGGTACACGGCATGTAAATCACATTCGTGAAACGCTCGGTTGCTGCGTCGTAGTCACCGGCACGGCCTGCCATTACGTTGGAGTCTACATAAACCGGATAAACCGGGTCGCATACAGCGATCTTGTTGTCCAGCTGAAGATCTCCTGAATGTTGCTGCAGTCGCATTTGCGCCGTCCGATACAAAAATTTCATCAGATGAGATATCGCATCCTCTGTCCCGATAATCATTTTTTGCGATGGTATCGCGAAGGAAAGCATATCCAAGATCTGGTGCATATCCGTGGAAGGTCTCTGCGTGTCCCATCTCATCCACTGCTCCGTGCAGCTTTTCAATGATCGCCGGTGCGATCGGCTGGGTTACGTCGCCGATTCCAAGACGGATGATTTTCGCGTCCGGATTTGCCTCGGTGTAAGCTGCAACTTTTTTGCAATGGTGGAAAACAGATAGCTTCCCGGCAATTTCAGATAATTGTCATTGATTTTGAACATTATTATGTCGCTCCTTTTCACTTTTTCTTACTCTGTCAAAAGCGTCAGCACCATCTGTGCCGTTTCAACCAGATTGGTGCCGCTGTCCATGCTGCATTTCTGCATGTAGCGATGGGCCTCCGACTCGGTCATGTGATTTCGTTCGATCAGAAGGCTTTTTGCACGATCGATGATGTGCTGTTCCTCGGCGCTGCGCACCTTTGGCTTTGCCCGCTCTTTCTTTCTGCGCCGTGCCGCACTCTGCAGCATCATCTCCAGTGTATTGACCAGCTCGTACACGGAAAGCGGCATCGTAACCGCCATGATTCCGGTTCCCTCCACCGCACTTAATGCGCGGCTCGATGCAATCAGAAGCATCTGGAAGCCGGACGGCATACACTCATTCAGATCCGTAAAAAACATATCCGGAAGCTTGTAGCCGCAGATGACGATACCGCCGTTTAAGTTGTTCATCTCTCCGAGCGCCGCTGCCGCTGTCGAACAGACAGCATCGATTTCATATCCTCTTTTTGCCAGAATATCCCGGATGCGCTTTCCATCTTCTATTTTGGGAAGTACTATCACTATGCTGCTCATGCATTTTCAGGCCCTTCGTCGTCTAAATACGGTACAGATATTTCTCGGTCTCCCAGTCGGATACCTGGCGGAGATACTCATGCCACTCTTCTTCTTTGGCATTGATATATCCATTCACAAATTCCTGGCCGAGTACCTGACACAGAAAATCGTCTTTCTTTAACTCTGCGACCGCTTCTCCAAGGCTTCCCGGGAGAAGGGTGATCTGCATCGCGTTTCGTTCTTCTTCTGTCAGATCGGAATATTGCGGTCCACCGGGGACGGCGGAACGATTTCTGTTTGATACCGTCAAGTCCTGCTGCCATGCAGACAGCAAGTGCTAGGTACGGATTGGCTGCCGAATCCGGGCATCGAAGCTCAATGGCCATGATACCGTCTCCCGTCAGCGGAATGCGGATCAGCGGGCTTCTGTTCTTTGCAGACCATGCCACGTAGATCGGTGCACCGTATCCCGGTGTCAGACGTTTGTAGGAGTTTACAAGCGGATTGGTAATCGCTGCGATTCCGCTGATGTGTTTCATCAGTCCGCCCATAAAGTAATATGCCTCTTTGCTGAGCCCGTATTCATCGGATTTGTCGGCAAACACATCTTTTCCCTCCTGAAACAGGGAGAAGGAAAGATGAAGACCCGATCCGTGAACTCCGGTTTTTGGTTTTGGCATAAAGGTTGCGTGAAGGCCATGACGTTTTGCAATCGTACGGATAGCAAATTTGGCAGTCATCAGCTGATCTGCCGTCCGAAGTGCTGCAGCCGGACAGAAATCCAGTTCGTGCTGGCCTGCCGCTACCTCGTGGAAGGAAGACTCAACGTCGATTCCCATTTCTTCGAGAGTCAGCACCATATCGCGCCGCGCGTTTTCTCCCAGATCCAGCGGTCCAAGATCCAGATAACCGCCTTTGTCGTGCGTTACACTCGTTGCTCCGCCGTCCTCATCGGTGTGGAACAGGAAAAATTCACACTCCGGTGAGATTTCAAACTCATAGCCCATCGCTTTCGCTTCGGAAATTACCTTCTGAAGGATGGTCCGGGAACTCTTTGCATAAAGATTCCCCTCTCTATCATACACATCACAGATCAATCTTGCAACCTTTCCTTGCTGCGGACGCCACGGAAGTATTGCAAAGGTGTCGAGATCCGGGTGCAGAAACATGTCTGCTTCCTCGATGGTGACAAATCCTTCGAACGAAGAGCCATCGAAAACGCACTGATTATTCAGGGCTTTTTCCAGCTGTCCGGCGGTGATGGCCATATTTTCATCATTCCAAACATATCGGTAAACTGCAGGCGGATAAATTCAACATCTTCTTCCTCCGCCATCTGAAGGATCGCTTCCTTCGTATACTTTGCCATATCGATTCTCTCCTTTATCAAAGACGATTCTAAACGAAAAGGGTGCTTTCACGCGGCAGGGCAGAAAGACACCTTGCGTAAAAACACCCTTGTTTTGGGCATATTATAGCAGTTTTTCGCGTGTTTTGTCAAGAAAAACTTAGAGATTCGTGTATCCCATCAGGGATTCATCGACTGCCTTTGCTGCCTCGCGTCCCTCGCGGATCGCCCATACGACCAGGGACTGGCCGCGGTGCATATCGCCTGCGGTGAAGACATTTTCTTTTGTTGTCTGGTATTTTCCGTCATCTGTCTTCACGTTGGTGCGCTGGTTGACTTCCACTTTAAATGCATCGGTCACATATTTCTGGGATCCTAAAAAGCCTGCTGCAATAAGAACGAGATCTGCCGGGAGAATCTCTTCTGTTCCCTCAACCGGAACCATCATCATGCGGCCGGATTTCTCATCTTTTTTCGGTGTCAGTTTTACGGTCTTGATCTGGCAGACTTCACCTTTTTTGTTTTTGATAAATTCCGTTACGGTTGTCTGGTAAATCCGCGGATCACGGCCGAATACGGCGATTGCCTCTTCCTGGCCGTAATCCGTCTTGCAGATCTTCGGCCACTCCGGCCACGGATTGTTCTCGGCACGCTGATCCGGTGCTTTCGGCATCATCTCAAGCTGTGTCACAGATTTGGCACCGAGACGGATGGAAGTTCCGACACAGTCATTACCGGTGTCGCCGCCTCCGATGACAACAACGTGTTTGCCCTTTGCATCGATGTAGGCATGATCCTCAAAATTGGAATCCAGAAGACTCTTCGTTACGGAGGTCAGGAAATCGACAGCAAAGTAGATGCCCTTTGCATCTCTTCCCTCTGCCTTGATATCTCTTGGATTTGCCGCACCGCAGCAGAGCAGGACACGGTCAAATTCTTTTAAGAGTTTGTCAGCTTTTACATCTTTTCCGATATCAGCATTCGTCACAAACTCGATGCCCTCGGCCTTCATCAGATCCACACGGCGGTCGATGACGCTCTTATCAAGTTTCATGTTCGGAATACCGTAGCGTAAAAGTCCGCCCACGCGGTCGCGGCGTTCAAAGACCGTAACAGAATGGCCGCGGCGGTTGAGCTGCATCGCTGCTGCAAGGCCGGAAGGACCGCTTCCTACAACGGCAACGCGTTTCCGGTGCGCACTTTCGGCGGCTGCGGCGTAATCAGGCCGGTTGCCCATGCGTTTTCGATGATCGCGCGTTCATTTTCCTTCGTGCAGACCGGGTCTCCGTTTACGTTGCATGTACAGGCTGCTTCGCAGAGTGCCGGGCAGACACGGGAGGTAAATTCCGGAAAACAGTTTGTCTTGGTGAGGCGGCGGTATGCCTGCTCATAGTTTCCAAGATACACAAGGTCATTCCACTCCGGAACGAGGTTCTGCAGCGGACAGCCGGAGGCCATTCCCGCAATCATGGTTCCCGCCTGGCAGAACGGTACACCGCATGCCATACAGCGGGCAGCCTGCATCTGCTGCTCCTTTTTCGGGAGCTGCAGATGAAATTCCTTAAAGTTTTTGATACGCTCAAGCGGGGCAACGGTGTTTCCCGTCTTGCGCTGATATTCCATAAATCCAGTTGGCTTACCCATAATTCTTCTTCCTCCTACTTACGCATGCTTTCGTAAAATGCTTCAATCTGTGCCTGTTCGCTGCTAAGGCCCTTGTCTTCCATCTGGCACTCAGCATCATCATGCGCTTATAGTCATTCGGAATGATCTTCTTGAATTTCGGCAGATATTCGTCAAAGTGTGTGAGAATTTCTTTACCTTTTTCAGAGCCGGTGTGTGCGACGTGTTTTTCAATCATGTTTTTCAGCTCTGCAATATCGTATTTGCTTTCTACCAGTTCAATCGAAATCATTTCCTTGTTCAAATTGCGGTACAGGTTGCTCTTTTCATCCAGGACATAAGCGATACCGCCGCTCATGCCGGCTGCAAAGTTCTTTCCGGTTGCGCCGAGGACAACGACACGGCCGCCGGTCATATACTCGCATCCATGCTCACCGACACCCTCGACAACGGCGTAAGCACCGGAGTTTCTGACACAGAAACGCTCTCCTGCGATACCGTTGATGTACGCCTCACCGCTCGTTGCGCCGTAGAGGGCAACGTTTCCGACGATGATGTTTTCTTCCGGTTTATACTTTCTTGCTTTCGGCGGGTAGACAACCAGTTTTCCGCCGGAGAGGCCTTTTCCGAAGTAATCGTTCGAATCGCCCTCAAGTTCCAGGGTCAGTCCTTTTGGAATAAATGCTCCGAAGCTCTGTCCGCCGGCACCCTTGCACTGTACGGTGTACGTATCCGGCTCCAGAGAGGTGCCGAATTTTCTGGTGATCTCGGCACCAAGAATCGTTCCCACGGTACGATCGGTGTTGGTGATCTCGACTTTGACGGTCTTCTTCTCTTTCTTATCCATTGCCGGACCGAATTTCTTTAAGAGTACCTTCTCATCCAGGGTTGCGCCAAGTTTGAAGTCGTAAACATCTTTCGGATCGAACGTTACCTTCTCGCCTGCTTTTGCAAACGGATTGTTCAGGATCTGGCTTAAGTCTACGCGGTCTGCGTGCTCGTTCGTCACTTTATCATTTCTCTTTAAGAGTCGGAACGGCCGACCATCTCGTCAACGGTGCGGAAGCCAAGTTTTGCCATGTATTCCCGCATCTCTTCTGCGATGAAGCGCATGAAGTTGATGACGTACTCCGGTTTGCCGCGGAAACGTTTGCGCAGCTCCGGGTTCTGCGTTGCGATACCCATCGGGCAGGTATCCAGGTTGCAGACACGCATCATGACACATCCCATGGTTACAAGCGGCGCCGTCGCAAAACCAAATTCCTCGGCGCCAAGAAGTGCTGCGATCACAACGTCGCGGCCGCTCATCAGCTTTCCGTCCGTCTCAATCATGACACGGTTGCGGAGCCGTTCTTAATCAGCGTCTGATGGGTCTCGGCAAGGCCTAATTCCCACGGAAGTCCGGCATTATGGATCGAGCTTCTCGGTGCTGCTCCGGTTCCTCCATCGTACCCGGAAATTAGGATGACCTGTGCTCCGGCTTTTGCAACACCAGCTGCAACGGTACCAACGCCGGCCTCCGATACGAGTTTGACAGAGATTCTTGCATTCACATTCGAGTTTTTCAGATCATAAATCAGCTGTGCAAGGTCCTCGATGGAATAGATGTCGTGATGCGGCGGCGGGGAAATCAGGGATACACCCGGTGTGGAGTGACGTGTTTTCGCAATCCACGGGTAAACCTTTCCGGCCGGTAAGTGGCCGCCCTCGCCCGGTTTTGCACCCTGCGCCATCTTGATCTGGATCTCTTTTGCACTGACAAGGTATTTGCTGGTAACGCCGAATCTTCCCGATGCTACCTGTTTGATCGCGGAGCATCTCTCCGGGGATTCGAGACGGTCATCACTCTCACCGCCCTCACCAGTGTTGGATTTTCCATGCAGACGGTTCATGCAATTGCCAGTGTCTCATGTGCCTCCTGGGAAATAGAACCGTAGGACATCGCACCTGTTTTGAATCGTTTTACGATAGAATCTACGCTCTCAACTTCTTCGAGCGGAACGCCCTGCTCCGGATAATCGAAGTCCATCAGGCTCCGCAGATAGCCGCTCTCCTCGCTGTCGACCATTGCTGTGTACTCTTTGAACATCTTGTAGTCGCCGCGTCTTGTGGACTCCTGCAGTGTATGAATGGTGCGCGGATTGTAGCGGTGCTCCTCGCCCTGGCTTCTCGATTTATGACGGCCGATACTGTCCAGTGTCAGATCGGTAGACAGCTCCAGCGGATC
>ENA-OQHY01000483-OQHY01000483.1-human-gut-metagenome-genome-assembly--contig:-NODE-483-length-22492-cov-2.930382_pt1 | contig 22492 bp, 20 predicted proteins | sample MGYA00242570_ERZ504733 | MGnify/ENA primary metagenome ERZ504733 (study PRJEB26092, sample SAMD00036219) | human gut metagenome | host: Homo sapiens | study: EMG produced TPA metagenomics assembly of... | reverse complement strand
CCTGCTCAAGCTCATTCAGGCGGCGGATTTTGACGTCGCCCGCGCGAGATCGGCATTATCTACGTCGATGAGATCGACAAGATCACCCGCAAGAGCGAGAACCCTCCATCACCCGTGACGTCGGCGGTGAGGGTGTACAGCAGGCGCTGCTGAAGATCGTGGAGGGCACGGTCAGCAACGTGCCGCCCAACGGCGGACGCAAGCACCCGCAGCAGGAGTTCATCCAGATCAACACGAAGAATATCCTGTTCATCTGCGGCGGCGCGTTCGATGGGCTGGAAAAGCTCATTCAGAAGCGCACCGACAACGCCTCCCTCGGCTTTGGCAGCCAGCTGCGCACAACGCTGGACAAGGATGAGACGCGCCAGAAGCTGCTGAAGAAGGTCGAGCCTGACGACCTCGTCAAGTTCGGTCTCATCCCCGAGCTGATCGGCCGTCTGCCCGTTGTGACGGTGCTTGACCCGCTGGATGAGGAAGCTCTTGTCCGAGTTCTGACCGAGCCGAAGAACAGCATTGTGCGCCAGTACAAGGAGCTGTTCCACCTCGACAATGCCGAGCTCGTCTTTACCGAGGACGCGCTGCACGCCATCGCCAAGAAAACGGTGGAGCGCAAGAGCGGTGCCCGCGGTCTGCGCAGCGTCGTCGAAGAACTGCTGATTCCGATCATGTACGACATCCCGTCGGACGCCACCATCACAAAGGTGACCATCGATGCGGATACGGTGGCAGGGGGCGAGCCACACATCGAGCACGGCATGATGCGCCCACGCTACAAAAATATGGCGTCCCAGCAATAATTTGCAAACACACCGGTGCAGGAATGCGCCGGTGTGTTTTGTTCACAAAAATTTTATATAGAAAACACTTGATTTTTTGCAGTAAAGTGAGTATTATATATTTAGCACTCAGAGAGATTGAGTGCTAAACTAAAAATCAAAAGAGAAATCTTTTATAGGGAGGAACTTCCACTATGAAAATCAAACCTCTTGCAGACCGCGTTGTCATTAAGCTGGTCGAAGAAGAAGAAACCACCAAGGGCGGCCTGATCCTGTCCGGCTCCGCCAAGGAGAAGCCCCAGGTTGCCGAGGTCATCGCAGTCGGCCCCGGCGGCAATGTGGATGGTAAGGACGTTGAGATGATCGTCAAGGTCGGCGACAAGGTCCTGACCAGCAAGTACTCCGGCACCGAGGTCAAGGTTGACGGCGAGGAATGCACCATCGTCCGCCAGAGCGACATCCTCGCAATCTCGAGTAAATTTGATTTCACCGATTTCTTTCAGATAAAAGGAGAGATTCATTATGGCTAAACAGATCAAGCAGGGCGAGGACGCCCGCAAGGCGCTTTGCGCAGGTATCGACCAGCTGGCCAACACCGTTAAGGTCACCCTGGGCCCCAAGGGCCGCAATGTTGTGCTGAGCAAGAGGTTCGGCAGCCCGCTCATCACCAATGACGGTGTCACCATCGCCAAGGAGATCGAGCTGAAGGACGAGTTCGAGAACATGGGCGCACAGCTCGTTCGCGAGGTCGCGACCAAGACGAACGACGCCGCCGGTGACGGTACGACCACCGCTACCGTTTTGGCACAGGCCTTCGTCAATGAGGCATGAAGAACGTCACCGCCGGTGCAAACCCGATGGACATCAAGCGCGGCATGCAGAAGGCCGTCGCCGCTGCTGTCGACGCTGTCAAGCAGCACAGCCAGAAGGTCAACGGCAGCAAGGACATTGCCCGTGTCGGCACTGTCTCTGCAGCGATGCCGAGATCGGTCAGATGATGCTGACGCAATGGAGAAGGTCACCGCTGACGGTGTTATCACCATCGAGGAGAACAAGACCACTGCCGAGACCTACACCGAGGTCGTCGAGGGCATGCAGTTTGACCGCGGCTATGTGACCCCCTACATGGTCACCGATACCGAGAAGATGGAGACCGTCTACGACGACTGCTCTGTCCTGATCACCGACAAGAAGATCAGCGTATTCCAGGATGTGGTTCCTCTGCTCGAGCAGGTCATCCAGTCCGGCCGCAAGCTGCTGATCATTGCAGAGGATGTCGAGGGCGACGCTCTGTCCAACCTCATCATCAACCGTCTGCGCGGCGGCCTGAATGTCGTTGCCGTCAAGGCTCCCGGCTTCGGCGATCGCCGTAAGGAGATGCTGCAGGATATCGCCATCCTGACCGGCGGCACCGTCATCAGCAGCGACCTGGGCTATGAGCTCAAGGACGCTACCATCCAGCTGCTGGGCAGCGCCCGTCAGGTCAAGGTTGGCAAGGAGAACACCACCATCGTCGGTGGCGCTGGCGATAAGCAGGCCATTGCTGACCGCGTTGCCCAGATCCGTTCCCAGATCGCTTCCGCTACCTCTGACTTTGACCGTGAAAAGCTGCAGGAACGCCTGGCCAAGCTGGCTGGCGGCGTAGCTGTCATCAAGGTCGGCGCTGCTACCGAAGTTGAGATGAAGGATAAGAAGCTCCGCATCGAGGACGCCTGAATGCAACCAAGGCCGCTGTTGAAGAGGGCATCGTTGCTGGCGGCGGCACCGCTACCATCAACGCTATCCCCGCTGTTGATAAGCTGGTCAGCGAGCTGGAAGGCGATGAGCGCACTGGCGCTAAGATCGTCCGCAAGGCTCTGGAAGCTCCTCTGCGCCAGATCGCCGCAAACGCTGGCCTGGAAGGCAGCGTTATCATCAACAACATTCTGCAGGCCGGCAAGCCCAACTACGGCTATGATGCCAGAAGGAAGAATATGTTGACGATATGATCGAAGCCGGCATTGTTGACCCGACCAAGGTTACCCGCTCCGCTCTGGAGAATGCTTCCAGCGTTGCCGCTATGGTTCTGACCACCGAAAGCTTGGTCGCTGACCTGCCGGAGCCCCCGGCACCGGCAGCCCCCGCCGGCGGTGACATGGGCGGCATGTACTAATAACTGCCTGAAACCCGCATGAATGCTTGACTTTTGGAGCGGCCAGAAGCGGATTTACGCCAAACTTGCGCCACTTACGCCAGAAATCAAAGCGCACTATAGGGTAACAAAATCGGCACTCGCTGAAAAGCGGGTGCGATTTTTGTGTCACGAAAAGCTGATGGATGCTGCACGCTACACACCGTCAGCTTTTTCGTTTACAGGGGAAAAAGTGGGTGGTATAATAAAAATAGAGTTTTGTAAGAGTGCCTTCATAGTCAAGACTATAAAAAATGCGGATAAGCATAAAGCCGGTGGATGATATGAAAATTCTGGATAACATCACCAATACTGTTCGAGATGATTTGCGGGTCGAGATCAAAAAAGACAGCAGGGTGTCCATTGCGGCAGCCTGCTTTTCGATGTATGCCTACAAAGAGCTGAAGAAGCAACTGGAAACCATAGACGAGTTTGAATTTATCTTTACATCACCCACGTTTGTGAAAGAAAAGGCTGAAAAGCAGAAGCGGGAGTTCTACATTCCCCGCATTTCTCGTGAAACGAGCCTTTACGGCACAGAGTTTGAAATCAAACTGCGCAATGAGATGACCCAGAGAGCCATCGCAAAGGAGTGCGCAGACTGGATCAGAAGGAAGGCTACGTTCAAATCGAACACCACCGGCGAAAATATGGCTGGTTTCATGACTGTGGATTCCGGCGCAGCACAGACCGCCTATATGCCGATTGGCGGCTTTACGACAGTTGATATTGGCTGTGAGCGCGGAAATAACAGCTACAACATGGTCAACTGCATGGAGGCTCCGTTCGCACAGCAGTACATGAAATTGTTCGATACCCTGTGGAACGACCGGGACAAAATGCAGGATGTCACAGATGTAGTACTGGAGAATATCAGCACGGCTTATGCAGAAAATTCCCCGGAGTTCATCTACTTTATGACGCTGTATCATGTGTTCAGCGAGTTTTTGGACGACATCTCAGAAGATGAACTGCCGAATGAGTCAACCGGCTTTAAGCAGAGCAAAATCTGGAGCTTGCTGTACGACTTCCAGAAGGATGCGGTGCTTGCCATCATCAATAAACTGGAAAAGTACAACGGCTGTATCCTCGCGGACAGTGTTGGCCTTGGTAAGACCTTTACCGCACTGGCAGTCGTAAAGTATTATGAGAATCGAAACAAGTCGGTTCTTGTGCTGTGCCCCAAAAAGCTGGCAGAGAACTGGAATACCTACAAGGACAACTATGTGAACAACCCAATTGCATCGGATCGGCTGAACTATGACGTCCTGTTCCACACAGACCTGTCCAGAAGCAGCGGAAAATCGAATGGCCTTGATCTGGATCGCCTGAACTGGGGCAACTACGATCTGGTTGTCATTGATGAATCCCACAACTTCCGCAACGGCATCGGTACGCACAGCAAGACGCAGGACAACCGTTACCAGCGACTGATGGATAAGGTAATCCGTGCCGGAGTCAAGACCAAGGTGCTGATGCTTTCGGCAACGCCGGTCAACAACCGCTTTGTGGATTTGAAAAATCAGCTGGCCCTTGCCTATGAGGGAAGCTCCGAGTATCTGGATGAGAGGCTGAACACCTCAAAGAGCATTGAGGACATCTTCAAGCAGGCGCAGAAAGCCTTTAACGCATGGAGCAAGCTGAAACCAGAAGAGAGAACCACGGATGCGCTGCTGCGGACATTGGATTTTGACTTCTTTGAGCTGCTGGACAGTGTGACCATCGCACGTTCTCGTAAGCACATCGAGAAGTACTATAACACAAACGCTATTGGAAAGTTCCCGGAGCGATTGAAGCCGATCTCTGTCCGTCCATGTCTGACAGACCTGAATAATGCCATCAACTACAACGAGATTTACGAGCAGCTGATACAGTTGAGCTTGTGCGTCTATATGCCCTCCAACTATATCTTCGCAAGTAAGATCCAGAAGTATCAGGAGCTGACGCACAATAAGGGCGAGAATCTGACCCAGAGAGGCCGTGAGCAGGGCATTTGCAGGTTGATGAGTATTAACCTGCTGAAACGGCTGGAAAGCTCTGTACATTCGTTCCAGCTGACCCTGATGCGCATCAAGAAACTGATTGATGGTACGATTCAGTCCATTGACCAGTTTGAACGCTCCGGCCACGCTGATCTGGATATATACGACATGGCCGGAGACGATTTTGACATGGACGATGAAAACACTGACTTTTTCACCGTCGGCAAAAAAGTCAAAATCGATCTTGCGGATATGGATTGGAAGAGTTGGCGTGATGAACTTCGGAAAGATGCAGAAATTCTGGAGCTGTTGACCTTTATGGTGGCAGATATCACACCGCAGCACGACACAAAGCTACAAGAACTGTTCCAGCTGCTGTCCGAAAAAATTGAGCATCCGATCAATGCCGGCAACAAGAAAGTGCTGATTTTTCTGCATTTTCGGATACTGCAGAGTACCTCTTTGACAATGTGAGTACATTCGTAAAGCAGAAGTATGGGCTAGATACCGCTGTCATTACCGGATCGATTGATGGGCGAACCACGATCAAGGGCTTCAAGGCAACACTCAACAATGTACTGACCTGTTTTTCTCCGCTCTCCAAAGACCGGGATGTTCTGATGCCCGGTAGTACCACGGAGATTGATGTGCTGATTGCGACAGATTGCATTTCTGAAGGTCAGAACTTGCAGGACTGCGATTATCTGATCAACTATGACATTCACTGGAACCCGGTGCGCATCATCCAGCGTTTTGGACGAATCGACCGTATTGGCAGCAGAAACCAGTACATCCAGCTTGTGAATTTCTGGCCCGATCTGACACTGGACGATTACATCAACCTGAAATCCCGTGTGGAGACCCGCATGAAAATCACCGTTATGACCTCTACCGGCGATGATGACCTTATCAATCCCGAAGAAAAGGGCGATTTGGAGTACCGCAAGGCACAGCTGAAACGCTTGCAGGAAGAGGTCGTGGACATCGAAGATATGTCGGACGGAATCTCCATTATGGATCTGGGACTGAACGAGTTCCGGCTCGACCTGCTGGATTACATCAAACACAACGGCGATCTGGACAAGAAGCCCCGTGGACTTCATGCGGTGGTTCCGGCTGCGGATGAACTGCCGGAGGGAGTGATCTTCGTGCTGAAAAACATCAATAACAGCGTCAATGTGGACAATCGGAACCGCATCCATCCGTTCTACATGGTTTACATCGGCATGGATGGGCAGATCATCTGCGACTACCTGAACCCCAAAAAGATGTTGGACGATATCCGGCTGCTGTGCCGTGGAAAGACTGAGCCAATCAAAGAGGTGTATGAACGCTTCAACCGGGAAACAGACGATGGAAAGGACATGGCGGAAATGTCCGAATTGCTGAGTGAAGCCATTGACTCGATCATTGATGTCAAAGAAGAAAGCGACATCGACAGCCTGTTCTCTGCGGGTGGAACATCCGCTTTGATGAGCAATATATCCGGGCTGGATGATTTTGAACTGATTTGCTTCCTTGTTGTGAAATGATTGTCTGGAGGTGAGATGCCGTGCTGGGGTTGCCGAAATCCACGGAGTTTAACAAGCGTATCCCCAAGCAGAAGTTTTATGAAAACATTGCTGTGACACCGGCTATGAAGAAAGCCTTTGTCGAGCAGATCAAAATCATCTACTGGCGCAATAAGATTGCGACCACTACCCTGAATTTGGCTGCTGGCGAGCAGGTGACGGAGATCGAGGTGTTCGAGGTACGGCTGTCTGCCCCGAAGCTGGATGAGAGTGTCCTGCGCCAAATCGACCGGGAAATTCCGTATCACATCCTCTTTTTGCTGGAATGCGAGGGCAAGTATCGTGCTGTCATCGGCTACAAGGAGGCTGCGGCGGGCAAGACAGCCTTTAAGATTGATCGCTATTATTCTACGGATTGGCTGGACGAGGACGACCTGCCGGTGCATCTGGATGGACTTACGCTGGATGCCGTGTACGAGAATTTTGTCCGTCAGATCGCAGGTGATGTGCTTGGCACAGGAGAAAGTGCGTCCCTGAAAGACAGTATGGAGCAGCAGAAGCAACGAGAGCAGCTGGAAAAGCAGATCACAGCACTGGAAGCCAAAATCCGTAAGGAAAAGCAGCCGAGGAAGAAATTTGAGATGGTGCAAAAGCTGAATGGCATGAAAGGTGAACAGGAAAGGAAGAAATAAAAATGAAGCGAATTTTGGAAAGTGGTCAATTCTCAAATTATAGAGATGGGATAAGACTGGATTCGGCATCCAGAGAGGTTTCCAGTATTTATCAATCTTATGGAATGACGACAGTTTTTATTTCTCATAAACATGAAGACCTTGAGGATTTAAGCGGTCTTATTGGTTTCTTGGAGAAAAACTACAATGTCAAAGCTTACATTGACAGCAAAGATTCTTCTATGCCAAGTGTGACTTCTGGTGTGACGGCATCAAAAATAAAAGAGCGCATTCGTCAATGCGATAAATTTATTCTTCTTGCAACGGATGGAGCAGTGGAATCAAAATGGTGCAATTGGGAACTTGGATATGGAGATTCTCAGAAGTTTAGTAGTAAAGATATCGCAATGTTACCGTTAAAACGGAAAGGATATAGTGATTCTTCCTATAAGGGAAATGAGTACATGCAGATATATCCATATATCGCTTATTATGATGGAACGGAATTTTATAGAAATAGAACCCCAGTACAAAGGGGTTATTATGTTGTGACTGAAGATGAAAAAGGAAATCGCACAATAAATCCTCTTAGAGACTGGCTGAATAATCATTGAGGAACGAAATAATGGATACTGAAACTGAGCTGGAAGTAAATGAAAAAACAAGGCATGAAGACAAGGTTGCACATCTTCAGATGATACAGGGTGTCATTGATCGTATGTCAACATCAGCAGCAATTTACAAAGGATTTGCAGCAACTATTGTGACAGGGATAGCAGCGATTTCCTTTACAGAGGTGAGCGCATGGATATTATTGATTGCGTTCCTTCCAGTAATCTGCTTTCTGGTGATGGATACATACTATCTCAAATTAGAAAAGCAGTATCGGATTCTGTACGAAAAGATACGGAATGAAAAAATTGTTCCAGATTTTTCTTTAGATTCAAGATGTTCAAATACGGAACTTTATGATGCAAACGCAACGTGGCTTAAATGTTTACAATCCCCAAGCATCTGGATGTTTTATGTTCCAATTATTATTATTGGAGTCATAATTGTGTCGTTGAAATTTGCAGGAGTGATTTAAGATGGCAAAGAGACAAGTCTTCTTTAGTTTTCATTTTGACAAAGATATTTGGCGTGTTGGACAGGTCAGAAACATAGGGGCTGTAGATGGGCAGGAAATATTTTCTGATAATGGTTGGGAAAAAGTTCGCTTGAAGAGCGATACGGCGATTAAAGCATGGATTGACAGTGAGATGAGAATGCGTTCTTGCATAGTTGTTCTCATTGGAACTGATACAGCTTCACGCAGGTGGGTTCAATATGAAATTGAGCAAGCGTGGAGACTTGGAAAAGGAGTCGTTGGAATTTACATTCACGGACTGGAAGATTATTGGGGACGACAGGCATCAAAAGGACACAATCCTTTTGATGATTTTTACATTGATAGACAAATAAATTATATATCTCACAGAAGTACTCCACTTGATGATAATGACGTTCTGATGAGCGCAGTATGTAAAGCATATGATCCGCCATATGTAACGAGTAAGGTTGTTTATCAAGATATTAAAGATAATATTGAAAAACTGATAGAAGAAGCAATTGAAATCCGAAATCGTTATCCTAAATAAGGAGTTTATAGTTATGGACAACCTTAAAATGCACAGCCTTGACGGTGTACAGCGCAACATTGAGCTGATCGGCGAGCTGTTCCCCAATGCAATTACCGAGGTAAAACGTGACGGCAAGGTGGAACATGCCATTGATTTTGACATTCTGCGGCAGGAGCTTTCCGATTCCATCGTGGAGGGTCGGGAGGAACGCTACCAGTTACATGGCCGGACAAGAAAAAGGCGATGCTGGCGGCCAATGCGCCCATTACGGCTACGCTGCGCCCGGTTGTGGCCGACAGTGTTGGCAAGGATGGCACACCCGGCGGTTTTGACAGTGAGAATCTTTATATCGAGGGTGATAATCTGGAAGTGCTGAAGCTCTTGCAGGAAACATATCTGGCAAGGTCAAGATGATCTATATTGACCCGCCGTACAACACAGGCAATGATTTTGTCTATGAGGACGACTTGCACAACGCACCGAGGATTACATGGGAAACAGCGGCCAGTACGATGAAGAAGGCAACCGCATGGTGACAAACACCGAAAGCAATGGCCGTTTTCATACGGATTGGCTCAATATGATTTATCCTCGGCTGAAACTGGCAAAAGATTTGCTGGCAGAGGATGGAGTTATTTTCATCAGTATCGATGATTATGAAATGGACAATCTCTTGAAGCTGTCTGAAGAAGTTTTTGGTTTGGACAATTTTGAATCGTGTATAGCGTGGAGACGACGGACAAATCAGCCAAATGATAAGTCAAAAATGATTGCAAAGGTTTCAGAAAGTATCATTGTTTTTGCTAAAAATGGTAAATTTCTTTCGGAAAAGAAGGCGTTTCATGGTATTCCTCTTTCAGAAGAACGATGCAAAGAGTATAAAAATCCAGACAATGACCCCTGTGGAGCGTGGTCTACGAATCCGTGGAAAGCAGCGGTTGGAAGAGGCGGTACAAGATACACTATAACTACACCGACAGGTATTTCGTTTACAGAAACATGGTATGGAAATGAAGAAACTTTCAAATCACTTGTATCTAAAAATCGTGTTTATTGGACAGATAATGGAAATGGATTTCCTCGCATAAAAATTTATCTTTCCGATGCTAAACGCGATGGACAAGCCGCTATCAATTTTTTCACACCGGAACGATTCGGAAGTAACCAAGAAGGAAGCTCTGAACTTGAACAACTTTTTGGACACAAAGGAATTTTTGATAATCCAAAACCGACAAAACTCATTCGATCGCTGGTTCAAATGGCATCAAACGATGACAGTATTGTGCTTGATTTCTTTTCCGGAACAGCCACTACTGCTCACGCTGTAATGCAGTTAAACGCTGAGGATGGCGGACACCGTAAATTTATCATGGTGCAGTTGCCGGAAAAGACGGACGAGAAGAGCGAAGCTTACAAGGCAGGCTACAAAAACATCTGCGAAATCGGAAAGGAGCGTATCCGTCGTGCTGGGCGCAAAATCAAGGAAGATGCCGGGTTGACTGCCCCGGCTGATTTAGACATCGGTTTCCGCTGCCTGCGTCTGGATAGCAGCAATATGGAAAACGTCTACTACACGCCGGAAGAAATCAGCCAGCAGGATATGTTCTCGCTGGTGGATAACGTAAAATCTGACCGAACCCCGGAAGATCTGCTGTTTCAGGTGATGCTGGATTTGGGTGTGCTGCTTTCCAGCCCCATTGAGGTGAAAGAGATTGCAGGCAAAAAGGTGTTCAACGTGGCAGAGGGCTTCTTACTGGCCTGCTTTGACCATGATGTGACCGAGGAAACTGTCAAGGCGATTGCTCAGATGAAGCCGTACTATGCTGTTTTCCGTGACAGCTCCATGGCAAACGACAGCGTTGCAACAAACTTTGACCAGATTTTTGAAACGTATAGCCCGGAAACGGTAAGGAAGGTGTTGTGAGATGACAGCAAAAATTCAATACGAGGACATTGACCTTTATCACTATACATCACTGGCGTCACTTTTCGCTATTTTGCAGAATGAAACAATTCGTTTGACAGACTATCGATTTTTGAATGATACGCAGGAGCTTTCTTATGCGACACACTGGTTGAAAGCACTCCTTCAGCCGATGGCTGAAAATGAGTTTGTGCAAAAACTTTTGACTGCAATCGAAAATATTGAGCAAGGTAAAGTTGAACGGCTCAAAGGGATTGGCGAAGATCTGCCGTATCTGCAATGGAATATGTGCGACTTGAATTACTATATTCTTTCCCTGTCGCAAAACTACGACGACCTTGCTATGTGGCGGATGTATGCCAAAGATGGTTGCTCTATAAAATTTAATAGTCAAAAATTGAACGAGTTTTTATATTCACTCCGTGGTGATAATTTAAAAAAACGGTTTTACAAATTTTAATAAAGGCTCTGTCAGCTATAAATGCCGGGCAAAGTATGGATGCAGTTGTAAAGAGTTGGCTGGAACACCATAACGAACCAATGATTTATGATGACGTCTTGCAATATTGCTTGAGAATTAAGTCTCCAGACTTTTCTTTTGAGCATGAATATCGCTTTGGCATTCCATTTGAAGATCAGTACTTGGGCGAAAAGGCGACCAAAGAGTTTACGCTGGTCGGAAATACAATTCGCCCACAGCTTGAACTGAAAAAATTCCCCGTTGCGGATGTTATAGAAGAAATTACGATCAGCCCGTTTGTTACATCTGAACTTACCAAGATTGGACTTCAGGAACTCTTGAAATCTAAAAATATGTCTCCGGATATCGTTAAACAGTCGAGCATCAAAATACGATAAGAAAGGCAGACTACAATGCCCGAAAAAAAGAATAAAGAACAGGCAATTCACAGCTCTGCGGCAGAATATTTGACCTTCGTGGCTTCTACCGGAGACAGTGATACCAGCTATGAAATGCGCTATGAGGATGAAAACATCTGGCTGACGCAAAAGATGATGGCAACCTTATATGATGTGTCCAAACAGACGATCTCACAGCACATCAAGCGCATTTATGCGGATGGGGAACTCGCTCCGGAGGCAACTGTCAAGAAATACTTGACAGTTCAAACCGAAGGTGACCGGCAGATCAGCCGCAAGCAGGATCATTACAATCTTCAAATGATTATTGCAGTCGGCTTTAAGGTGAATAATCAGCGTGCTGTGCAGTTCCGCAAATGGGCGGGTCAGATCGTGAAAGACCATACGATTCAGGCTGGACAATGGATGTTGACCGCCTGAAAAAAGGTCACATGTTTACGGATGAATATTTCGAGCGGCAGTTGCAGCAGATTCGGGAAATTCGCCTGTCGGAGCGCAAGTTCTATCAGAAAGTGACGGATTTATACGCAACAGCGTTTGATTACGACAAGGATGCCAAGACGACCCGGCTGTTCTTCCAGACCGTCCAGAACAAGATGCACTATGCTGTGCATCGCCACACGGCGGCAGAACTGATTGTGGAGCGTGCCGATGCCAACAAGGAGCACATGGGGCTTACCACATGGGAAAATGCGCCGGACGGAAAAATCCTGAAAGCAGATGTGACGGTGGCCAAGAACTACCTGAGCAAAGAGGAAATGAACTATCTGGAGCGCATCGTGTCGCTCTATCTGGATTATGCCGAGTTGCAAGCGGAACGCAAGATTCCCATGAGCATGGAGGACTGGGCGAAGCGGCTGGACGGTTTTCTGGAGTTCAACGGCAACGAACTGTTGACAGGCCCCGGTAAAATCAGCGCAGAACAGGCCAAACTCCATGCGGAAACCGAATACGAAAAGTATCGTGTCATTCAGGATCGCCTGTATGAGAGCGATTTTGACCGGTTCCTGATGCTGGAGCAGGAGGTAAACCACAAAGATGAAGTTTAGTTTTAAGATTCAGCAGTACCAGACGGATGCTGTGGATGCGGTGGCACGGGTCTTTCAGGGGCAACCCTACAATGCAGGCGTGTCATACCTGCGTGATATGGGAAACCTGTCCGCACAGCCGCAGCAGTTGAGCCTTGTTTCCAGTGGGGACGATGCAACACAGGTGGAGTTGCTGGATTTGATCAACGATTCCGGTTTTAAGAACGAAGCAATCCAACTGACCGATCAGGAGCTGCTTCAGAACATCCGCACATTGCAGGCAGAAGCAAACATCCATCAGTCGGAAAAGCTGGTTGCCCCGCTGGGCAGGTGTTCTCTGGATATTGAGATGGAAACCGGCACAGGCAAGACCTATGTTTACATCAAGACCATGTTCGAGCTGAACAAGCGGTATGGCTGGAGCAAATTTATCGTTGTTGTGCCGAGTATCGCCATCCGTGAGGGCGTAAAGAAGTCCTTTGAAATCACTGCCGATCACTTTATGGAGTGCTACGGCAAAAAGGCACGGTTCTTTATCTACAACAGCAGCAATCTGAATCAGCTGGACTCCTTTTCCAGCAATTCCGGCATCAACGTCATGATCATCAACACGCAGGCGTTTGCGGCATCCATGAACGAGGACAAGAACGTGGAAGGCCGCAAGGGTGATGCCGCTGCGCGTATTATCTACACCAAGCGGGATGAGTTTGGTTCCCGCCGCCCGATTGATGTGATTGCCGCCAACCGCCCGATCCTGATTCTGGACGAACCGCAGAAGATGGGCAAAGAGGACTCTGCCACGCAGAAAGCCCTGAAAAAGTTCAATCCGCTTTTCACACTGAATTACTCTGCTACCCACGCCAAGCAGCACAATCTGATTTACGTTCTGGATGCGCTGGACGCTTACAATAAGCGGCTGGTCAAGAAAATCGAAGTCAAAGGCTTTGAGGTCAAAAATCTGCGTGGTACGGACAAGTATCTGTATCTGGAAAGCATCATCATCTCCCCGAAGAATCCGCCACGGGCAAAAGTGGAGCTGGAGGTCAGCCACCAGAACGGCACGAAGCGAGAGTTCCATACGCTGGATGTGGGCGATAATCTCTATTACATCTCCGGGGAAATGGAGCAGTACAAGGGCTTCGTAGTGTCGGAAATCGACCCGATTACGGGTGTTGTGACCTTTACGAACGGTGATACCATCCGCAAAGGCGATGTCACCGGCGATGTTTCCGAAAATGATATGCGCCGGGTGCAGATCCATGAAACGATCCTTTCGCACTTTGAAAAAGAGCAGGAACTTTTCAAACTGGGCATCAAGACTCTTTCGCTGTTCTTCATCGACGAAGTGGCAAAATACCGCCAGTACGATGAAGACGGAAACGAACTGCTGGGTGAGTACGGCAAGATTTTTGAGCAGGAGTATCTTTCGGTTCTGAATGAGCACCGTACCCTGTTCGACCCTGCTTATACAGCCTATCTGGATTCAACCGATGTGCATGATGTCCACAAGGGCTATTTCAGCATCGACAAGAAAGGTCACAGCGTCAACAGTTCGGTCAAGCGTGGCTCAGATATGTCGGATGATATTTCTGCCTATGACCTGATCCTGAAAAATAAGGAACGTCTGCTGTCCTTTGAAGAGCCGACCCGGTTCATCTTCTCCCACTCTGCCCTGCGGGAAGGTTGGGATAACCCGAATGTGTTCCAGATCTGCACCCTGAAGCACAGCGACAGCACTACGCAGAAGCGGCAGGAAGTAGGCCGTGGTCTGCGTCTGTGCGTGAATAAGGACGGAAACCGCATGGATGCGGAAGTGCTGGGAGATAAGGTGCAGGATATTAACGTCCTGACCGTTATTGCCAGCGAGAGCTATGCGGGATTTGTAGACGGACTGCAAAAGCAGACCGAAGCAGTGCTGTATGATCGTCCCCGCAAAGCAGACATTGCATATTTCACCGGCAAGACCATCAGGCTGGATGGCAAAACCGTCAAGGTGGATGACCGTCAGGCACGGGCAATTTATCAGTATCTTGTCCGCAATAACTATGTGGATGAGCAGGATAACATCACGCAGGACTACCGGGACGATGTGCAGGCCGGAACACTGGCACCGGTGCTGGAAACGCTGAAGCCTATCGAAGAGGGCGTGCACACGCTTGTGCAGGCGATTTATGATGACAGTATGCTTAAATCCATGTTTGAGGATGGCAACAAGCCGAAAGTGCTGGAAAATCCGCTGAACGACCGGTTTGAAAAAGCCGAGTTCCAGAAGCTCTGGCAGACGATCAACCACAAATACGCCTATACGGTGGATTTTGATTCTGAGGAACTGATTCAAAAAGCAATCGTACACATCGACAGCGAGTTGTACGTCAGTCGGTTGCAATATACCGTCACCTATGCTGGTCAGAAAGATGTTCTGAGTGCCGATATGGTGCGGGAAGCAGCAGCTTCAGCGATGCCAAGAGCAGAACAAAAAAATTAGAACATGACTACGCAGGTCAGGTTGCGTATGACCTGATCGGCAAAATTGCAGAGAGCACAACGCTGACCCGGCGCACCGTCGCACGGATTTTGCAGGGCATCAACCGACGACCTTTGCGATGTACCAGAACAACCCGGAAGAATTTATCACAAAGGTGATCCGGCTGGTCAAGGAGCAGAAAGCTACCATGATCGTGGAGCATATCACCTATGATACCATCGAGGGCAGCTACGACAGCAGCATCTTTACGGCAGAGAAACACGCTCTGACGATGGATAAGGCTTACAAGGCGCAGAAGGCGATTCAGGATTACGTTTTCACCGATGGAACAGCAGAAAAGAGCGTAGAACGGAAGTTTGCGGAAAATCTGGACGGTGCAGAGGAAGTCTTTATCTATGCAAAACTGCCGAAAGGCTTCTATATTCCGACCCCGGTTGGACACTACTCCCCGGACTGGGCAATCGTGTTCCATGAGGCAAGGTGAAACACATCTATTTTGTAGCAGAAACCAAAGGCACGATGGAGAGCTTGAACCTGCGCCCGATCGAGAAATCCAAGATCGACTGCGCCAAGAAGCTCTTTGCAAAATTGTCAGATGGACTTGTGACATACGACCATGTGGACAGCTATCAGGAGCTGATGAATAAGGTGCTGCAATGACTAGTACAAAATGAATCATGAAGCGGCTGTTTGCGTAGATGCAGATGGCCGCTTCTGCATTTGACATCCTGATCGGGAGTGTGAGCGATAATATAGGGCTGCGATGAGTTTGAACGAATCAGCGATGCAATCGCACAGCCTGCATCCACAGGATGCAGTTCACGGGTTTGGGTGTTCCCAACAAGTATTTTGCAGAGCAAAATTCGCGTTTGCGGAGCGCAGTGCAGCAATGAAAGCCCCAGTGGGGCTTTTAAGCGACAGAACGGTCTGCGACAGCAGATGGAGGGGCCTTGCCCCAACAAGTTCGCAGATGTATATACGTCTGCACTGCTTGCTGGTACTATGAAGCCTCTCAACCTGCCTCCAATTTTGAAAATTATTTTGCAAGCCAGACCGTCCGTTTTCAAGTTTAACTTGAAGCGGACGGTTATTTTTGTGCAAAACGAAATGCACGCAGCTAAAGCAAGTTGTATGCAAAAACGGAGGCGATACCTCCGTTTTTTTGTGTCTAAACCGAAGGTTCGACCTCCTGAAAATTCAACGAGATTTCTGCTATGATAAAAGCGATCCGGTGGTTAGCCGGAACTAAAGCTTCCGGTTTTTGCCCATAAAAGCCGAAAAAAGACATCAAAACCGGAACTAATAGTTCCTGTTCAGCAGCAAAAGGATACGGTATACTTATCTTACGCACCCGGCACGATGTCCGATTCTCAAGAGAGTTCAGAATAAAATCCACGCAAAACCGGACCTGTCAGGTCCTAAAAATTCTTTTGAAAGTGTGATAAGCTACCAGCAAGACACCAATTGAACCTTGAAAACCGAATGACCGTCTGCATGGGATACCCGGCGAAGACCCCCGCAAGGGAGAGCCGGAAAACGCCGCTGGAAAGGGGCAGGAAATCCATGCAGAGAGAACGGCACCCAATATTTGAAATTACGTTGATACGCAAAACCAGAACCAATAGTTCCGATTTTGCCTTGAAATTCACTTCATATTTTTTAAAAACCGGAACTACCAGTTCCTAAAAACAAAATTTACGATGTGATATAATTTTTCCAATGGTTTGCAGCAGGAAACCGGAACTATCACTTCCGCTTTTCTCCCTCAAAACCGGACCTGTCAGGTCCTAAAAATTCTTTTGAAAGTGTGATAAGCTACCAGCAAGGTGCCAATTGAACCTTGAAAACCGAATGACCGTCTGCATGGGATACCCGGCGAAGACCCCGCAAGGGAGAGCCGGAAAACGCCGCTGGAAAGGGGCAGGAACACCATGTAGAGAGAACGGCGTAAGAACAATGATATTCTATTTCATTTCAGAAAGGATGATTTGCCTATGACAAAACTGAGCCAACTTAAAATTGACCCGGAGTTCCAGAAACAAATCAACCCTCCGTCGTTTGAGGAAACCCACCAACTGGAAATGAACATCCTCAAGGAGGAACGTGTACTGAATCCGATCATCACGTGGAACGGCTATATTGTGGATGGACATACACGATATCAAGTCCTTCGGAGATATCCGTTCATTCCATTTGAAGTCATCGAAAAAGAATTTGCTAACCGCTATGAAGCACTCGTATGGATCTGTAAAAATCAGCTCGGGCGGCGAAACCTGACCCCAGAACAGAAAAAGTTCCTGATCGGAAAGCAGGCAGAAGCGGAAAAGCAAATCAAATCGTTTCACGGCAATCAGTATACTTTGGCATCTGAAAGTGGTCTGGTTCAAAATGAACCAGACCGCACAAAGCACGGTTCACGGTCGAAGGTCGCTGCGGAACATGGAACATCCGAAAGTTATGTTTACCGTGCAGAGCAATTTGTAAAAGGTGTGGAAGCAGTACCAGGAGCGCAGGAAGAAATCCTGAGTGGAAAGCTCCGGGCAACCGACCGTGAAATTTCCTCGATTGCAAAGGTTCCAAAGGAAAAGCGTCCCGAAGTTGTGGCAGAGCTGCGTAAGCCTAAAGCCGAACGGAACACCTGTGTCACGAATTCTTATGGTTCGCTTTCAAAGGACAATGAGTTTATAACGACCTTTAAGCAAAACATTCAGGGGCATAAGAAAGGACTCAACAAGGAAGAAAAACAGAATCTCAAGGATGCCGTCAAGAGCATCTATTCACCTCGCCGTTTGGCAGATGGCGAAGCCATGATGTGCGAGATTCAGGGAGCGCAGGAGGATTTTGTCCGGCGGTGGGAAATGTGTTTTCGTGAATACCCCGATATTCTTACCGAACCGAAGAACAATGAGAAACTGCTGGTTTTTATCGACCGTGCCAGCCGGTATCTTCAGATGGTAAAAGATCGTCTGAACAATGATGGAAACCAGAACTCTCAAATGGTCTAGCACGAATTCAGATGTAAAAACGGAGGTGAATGCAATTTCGGATTATTTGAAACCCAATATGCCACTGCCGCAGTATCTACCCTATGCCCGGTTTCTTCTCGACGCTGACCTGAGCCACACGGCAAAGCTTCTCTACACGCTCCTGCTCGACCGTGCCACACTCTCCCAGAAAAACAACTGGGTGGACGATCGGGGACGCATTTATGTGATCTATCCGCTTTCCTAATCTGGCGAAGGATTTAGGTGCTGCGTTTCCAGCGTGACACGCGCCTTTACAGAATTGGAAAAACTGACCTTGCCGAACGAGTGCGCTACGGCTTTTCCAAGCCCAGCCACATTCTGCTCAAAGTTCCGCATACTGTGCAGAATTGCGCAGTCATAGTATGCACCAGCGCACAAGCTGACTGTGCAGAAACGCACAGTACGATTGCGCAAAAATGCACACCTAACCAACGTAATAAGAACAACCTGAATGATAACCACCTGATAAAATCAAACAATGCTTGTCTATCGTTGGGAGAATACCGGAATGTCTTTCTGACGGAAAAGGAGTATAAGCGGCTCAAGGCTGACTTTGCAGGCTGGACAGTCTGATTGAGCAGTTGTCCGCTTATATCCAGTCCACTGGCAAAAAGTATGCAGACCATGCCGCAACGCTGCGTATCTGGGCAAAGCGGAGGCAATCAGAGAAAAAGACAGCACCGGGTATTCCAGATTACACCTTTGCGGAAGGAGAAAGCCTATAAAGACGATTGAAAAGATTTTGGAACAATCCGTTTCCAGTATACCCGAAAACGCAATGGATTATTATGGGGCAGATGGTTTGCTCTACTGCGGCAAGTGTCATACGCCAAAAGAAGCCTTCTTTGCCAAGGGTCTTGTCCTGATGGGAAAGAACAGACACCCCGTAGAATGTTTCTGTCGCAAAGCAGAATGGGAACAACAGGAAACAGCTATTAAGGAACGGAAGCATCTCGACCTTGTGCGGCGACTGAAAGAAGACGGCTTTTCGGATTCCGTCATGCAAAACTGGACATTTGCAAACGACAATGGGCGCAGCCACAGATGCACCATGCACACCGCTATGTGGAGCAGTGGCAGACCATGTGCGCAGAGAACATTGAATTGCTTCTCTGGGGCGGTGTCGGCACCGGTAAGAGTTTCCTTGCCGGGTGCATTGCGAACGCTCTGATGGCTCAGGAGGTGCCTGTACGCATGACGAACTTTGCGCACATCCTGAACGAGTTGAACAACAGCTTTTCCGGTCGGAATGAAGTCGTAGACCGACTGTGCCGCTATCCGCTGCTCATCATTGACGATTTCGGTATGGAGCGTGGCACCGAGTACGCACTGGAACAGATCTACAACATTGTAGACAGTCACTACCGCAGCCGGAAGCCCCTGATCGTCACCACCAATCTGACACTGGATGAGATCCGGCATCCGCAGGATACCGCTCACGCCCGCATCTACGACCGCCTGTTGGAGATGTGCGTTCCCATCTCCTGTATTGGTGTCAGCTTACGGAGGGAAAACGCACAAGAAAAGCTGGAACGGCTGAAAGGATTGATTGGATGAATCGGAAAGAAAGCTTGAAAAACTTGCTGGCACACAGCACAGCTACAAGGAAAGGAAAATGCCTATGAAAGACGTCCCGATTTGGGAAAAGAGCAATTTGACGCTGGAAGAAGCCGCAGCTTATTCCGGCATTGGCATCAACAAGCTGCGTGAAATCACGAATGAAGATAAATGCAAATTCGTCCTCTGGGTGGGAAACAAGCGTCTGATCAAACGTCGTCTGTTCGATTGCTTTGTCGAGCAAGCATATTCCATTTGAGAGGCTGCCAAAGGCTGCAAATGTGAAACCGTCCTTTTCTCATTCGCTGTGGGTGGAAATCGCATGGTTGATGTGTTATACTGACACTGACCTTATAGATGCGCTTTTCACAGAAAGGAGCTTCTGAATGCCTGAAAAGCGCAAAGATAGCAAGGGCCGTGTTTTGAAGGATGGCGAAAGCCAGAGAGCAAATGGCACTTACGACTATCGTTATACCGATATCCACAAGAAGCGGCGCTGTATTTATGCCAAATCCCTGACAGAGCTGCGGAAGAAAGAGGAAGAATTACGGAGAGATCTGGCAGATGGCATCGACTACGCCGCCGGAGAGATGACGGTGCTGATCTGGTTGACCGCTATATGAATCTGAAACGTGGGTTGAAACCCAATTCGTTGCGCTCGTACAACACGGCGGTCAAGCGGATCCATGCCGACCCTTCGGGCAAAAAGCCATCAAGACGGTAAAACTGTCCGATGCAAAAGGCTGGTTCGTGTTTCTGCATGACAGCGGTTTCAAGCAAAACACCATAGGAATCCTGCAAAGCGTTGCCAGACCGGCGTTTGAGATAGCGGTGGAGGATGACATCATCCGCAAGAATCCATTCAAGTTCAAGCTGTCGGACGTTGTGCCGAAGGACGCTTATGTGCGCAATGCCCTGACCAGAGAGCAGCAGGAAAAATATCTGCAATTCGTTCAAGACTATGGCGGCAACTATTATGATGATATCGTCATTCTTATGGGAACCGGCTTGCGTGTGAGTGAGTTGTATGGCCTGACACGAGCAGATATCGACTTTGAACGGCATTGTATCCATGTGCGGCGGCAGCTTTGCCGGACGGCTGAAAAGCCCTACTTTGTCACACCGCCGAAAACAAAAAGCGGTATCCGCAATGTTCCCATGACAGATACCGTTTGTGCAGCGTTGCGGCGTGTAGTAAAAGCTAGAGCGTCCACGAAAGTGGAAGCGCTGGTGGATGGCTGCAGCGGATTCCTCTTTCTGGACAAGTCCGGAATGCCGAAGGTGGCAATGCACTTGGAAAACTATATGCGTGGCGTGCAGGGAAAGTTTGAGAAGGCGTACAGCAAACCTGTTCCGCGCATTACACCTCATGTGCTGCGACACACCTTCTGCACCAATGTTCAGCAGGCCGGGCTGGATGTAAAAAGCCTGCAATACCTGATGGGACACTCCAATGCCAGTGTGACGTTGGATGTCTACACGCACAGCAGCTTTGAATCGGTTGAAAGAGCCTTTGAACAGATCGCCGGCAACCTGTGATTTTCGACGCATGAAGCGGAATTGCTTACGCCGAAACTTACGCCAAAACTTACGCCAACCACCCGGTAAGTGGCGTAGATTTGCGTAGAAAAGCGTGGATCGTGCAAAAACGGAGAATCTGGAAAAATCGGCTTGTGGCCTTGATAATTCTACAAAAGTCTACGTTTCCCGATATTCGTGATTCGGCTCCAAAAGTGTGGTTTGGAAGGGCGGCATGTACTGATTTAATAGCCGCACCGCATAAAGTAATATGTAGGGCCGCAGTCCGTAAAGGCTGCGGCCCTTTTTGCGGTTTTGCAGCCAATAAGAGCAGAAATAATAAAGTGAAAGATAAAATAAATATAACATCGTACAATCCATGCGGATGTGTCTTTTTTTCGCTTGATTCTGCACCGCAAAACTGGTATGCTTTTCAAGTATGCCATGTGTATTGTACATGATGGCACGATGGAACGCGGAGGTACGGGAATGCCGGAGCAGAACAATAAGCTGAAACTTGTGCGCGCGGTGATGCTGTGCGTTACATTGGCATCATGGCGGCAATCTTTCTGTTTTCCGCCCAGCCGGGGGAGAGCTCCTCTGCCCTCAGCCAGCAGATAACGGAAAAGTGGAATCCACCGCGGCTCACCGCCTGACCCCCAAGTGGTTCAGCAGCCAGAACGACAATGCCAACATTCGCAAGTGGCACATGTTTATATTTACTGTGCTCTCGGTGTCAGCACCGCCGTCACCGTCCATCTGTTTGGCAGCGCAGGCAAAGCGGGCGGGGCCAAACAGCTTGTGCAAGAAGCACTGATCAGCGCTGTGACCTGTACCGCCTATGCGGGCACTGATGAATTCCACCAGCTCTTTATCCCGGGCCGCGCCGGAATGATTCAGGATCTCGGCGTGGATGCGCTCGGTTTTTGCCCTGCATTGCCATCACTTTTCTGGTCACTGCCTGGCTGCGGCACAAAGCGGCCAAAACACAACAATAAAAATAACAACACCACCTGCCGGGGCGGGGAAAGCAGCATTGCGCTGCTTTCCCACACGCCCGGCGGGTGGTGTTGTTTGTGGTCTGTTTTAGGGTTTATCTGAAAATTTAGTCTATTTCTACAAGCACCGCCGAATTTTGCGTTAAAAAGCCTTGGAATCCACAAAGGATTCCAAGCTCTTTGCCTTAAGGCAATACCGCACAATTCCCGCCTAACGGCTCAAGCACCGCTCCGGCGGCTGCGGCACGGCATCTGCGTTGCCAAAATGCTCGATAATGTCGGGTTGCGGTACCCGCATCGTGCTTCGGGGGCAAAAGCCCCTCGCACTCTGCGACCGCTGCCCCTGCT
>ENA-OQHY01000481-OQHY01000481.1-human-gut-metagenome-genome-assembly--contig:-NODE-481-length-22546-cov-6.380302_pt1 | contig 22546 bp, 25 predicted proteins | sample MGYA00242570_ERZ504733 | MGnify/ENA primary metagenome ERZ504733 (study PRJEB26092, sample SAMD00036219) | human gut metagenome | host: Homo sapiens | study: EMG produced TPA metagenomics assembly of... | reverse complement strand
TTGAAATTGAGGGTGCTGTAAACATTGTAACGGCAGACGCAAAGATTTACATTCCTATGGACGAGCTTGTTGACAGGGAAAAGGAACTTGCAAGACTCAACAAAGAGCTTGAACAGGTTAAAAAGCGTCTTGCACAGAGCGAGGGCAAGCTTAACAATCAGGGCTTTGTTGCAAAAGCTCCCGAGGCTGTAATTGAAAAGGTTAAGGGACAGGCCGCAAAGGAAAGAGAGCAGATTGCTCTTATCGAGGCCGCAATTGCCGCACTCAAATAATTCGGCAATCCGATAAAACAGAATAAAATTATAATCAAAGGCTGAAAGAGCATAGTTGTTCTTTCAGCCTTTTTATGTTTGTGCAGATAGTCTTAATAGGGCGAGAGTAAGCTTTTTAAATTGAAAGTTGAAAATTGAAAATGGAAAATTATAGTCGGGAAGACAGTTTGCAAAATGCAACGCATTGTTTCCCAATTGTTTTGGTTTTACAACCAAAACAAATGGCGAACACGGTTCGCCGCTACAAAATATCCGTAACTATGGTTTGCTCCATGAACAAAAATAACATCCGAAACGGTCAGGAAAAGTCAAAACGCAGAATTGTCCGCTTTAAAAGTAAAATCTGTGAAATAAAGAACATTTCTTCCGAAATCCAAATTATCCGTTTCGTACGATATGTAGCAAAATTTGTACAGAAGCACGCCCGTTTAGCGGTTATAGGTCGGAATATGGGCTGATTATTGCTATTCAACTGTTCAATCTTGATAAAAATAACAGATATGTGAAATAAAAATATGTATATGTGCTAATTGCACAAAGAACGGTGTTGTTTTTTAGGCATTGCTACAAATCTGCGAAAAACAGAAAATAATGCTTGAAATCCACATTTTTGTGTTGTATTATATAGGTGTCAAAGGAAATAACCGATTCGGAAAACGGAAATCAAACAAACGAATCGGAAACATTAAATCTTATTTAATAAAGAAAAGGAGAAAATATTATGCATGCTTTAAAAAGATTTGGTACAGCTTTCGGCGGATATAAAATGATGGAAAACTACCCCGTTCCCGAATGCGGTCCGGACGACATTATTCTTGAAATCAAGGCAGCCGCTATCTGCGGTGCGACATGAAACACTGGGGTGTTGACAACGGTTACGATGACACAAACATCACTCCCGATCAGCAGCAGTCGGTTCGTGGTCACGAGTTCGCAGGCGAAATCGTTAAGGTCGGCGAAAATGTAAAAGACTGGCATATCGGTCAGAGAGTTGTTTCAGACAACAGCGCACATGTTTGCGGCGTATGTCCGGCTTGTGAGCAGGGCGACTTCCTCTGTTGCGAACATAAAGTAAACCTTGGACTTGACAACAACACATGGGGCGGCGGCTTCTCAAAGTATTGTAAAGTACCGGGCGAAATCCTCGCAATTCACAAACACGCAATCTGGGAAATTCCTGAGGGCATCAAGTACGAAGAAGCTTGTGTACTCGATCCTATCTGTAACGCATACAAGGCAGTTGCTCAGCAGTCACATCTTATCCCCGGACAGGATGTTGTAGTATTCGGTACAGGTCCTCTCGGACTCTTCTCAGTACAGGTTGCAAAGCTTATGGGTGCCGTAAACATCGTAATGGTTGGTCTTGACGATGATGTAAAAGTAAGATTCGGCGTTGCAAAAGAGCTTGGCGCTACACATTGTGTAAACGGTTCTAAGGAAGATGTAGTTGCAAGATGTACAGAAATCTGCGGCAGAGATAACCTCGGACTCGTAATTGAATGTTCAGGTGCTAACATAGCTCTCAAGCAGGCAATCGAAATGACAAGACCAAACGCTGAAATCGTTCGTGTAGGTATGGGTTTCAAACCTCTTGAATTCTCAATCAACGACATTACAGCTTGGAACAAGAGCATTATCGGTCACATGGCTTATGACTCAACATCATGGAGAAACTGCATCAGACTTCTCCAGTCAGGTCAGATTAAGGTTCAGCCGATGATTACTCATCGCCTCGGTCTTTCACAGTGGCAGGAAGGTTTCGACAAGATGGCTAAGAAAGAGGCTATCAAGGTTATCTTCCACTACGATTACGAAGATTAATTAAAGAAAATATGCATCAGGGAGGATTTTCTAATGAGAAAGCTTATGATTGCCCCGTCAGTAGGTTGCTGTGATTTGTTCCATGTTGAAGAACAGGTTAAGCTGATTAACGAAAAATCAGATTACCTCCACATGGACATTAAAGACGGTGTTTATGTTCCGAGTTACGGAATCGGTCCTGATTATCTCGACTACCTTAACAAGCATGTTGAGAATCTCAAACCAATGGATGCTCACCTTATGGTAAAACATCCTCAGCAGTATCTTGAAACCTTTGCAAAGGCAGGAGCTGCATACATAACACCTCACACAGACTGCATCGAAGGCGATGCATTTGTAACGATTCACAAGATCAAGGAGCTTGGCTGTAAGGCAGGCGTTGCATTAAGTCCCTCGGTTCCGCTTTCTACTATTGAATATTACCTCCCGTTGCTTGATAAGGTTACAATCATGATTGTTGATCCGGGCATCGCAGGTCAGCCGGTTGATCCGCAAATGTTCGTAAAAATCAACCAACTCGCTAAGATCAGAAAGGAAAGAGGTCTTAACTTCTTAATTGAAGCCGACGGTTCAATGAACAGCAGTCTTTACCGTCCGCTTTACGAGGCAGGTGCAGATCTCGTAATTCTGGGACCTCCGGCATTATGGAACAAGGACACGGATTTCAATAAGGCTTGGGACATAATGGAAAGTGAGCTTGAGCGAGAGCTTGACGGTGCTGAGAGAAAAATCTGATTTAAATAAAAAGTCAAAGAGGAAATTAAAAGGAGAAGAAAAATGGCTAACAAAACTTCTGTCAACATTGGCGCAAGACTTGACCGCTTGCCTCAATCAAAATGGCATGTTAAGATCTGGCTGGTTACAGCTTTTGCACTCTTGGTATGCTGGTCAAACGGTATCGGCGGTTCCGTTCAGAACATTCTTTTGAACGAACTTCATTGGCTCGAACCCGGTTCAACACTTCTCGCAATGTGGGGTACAACTTACACAGCAGGACAGCTCTTCGGCGCACTCATCGGCGGTCCTATCGGCGATAAAATCGGCCGTAAAAAGAGTATCCTTCTTTACGAAATTATCCATATCATCGCTATGATCGGCGGCGCTCTTTCACCGAACATCGCAGTTCTTTATGTGTTCAGACTCCTCCAGGGTCTTGCACTCGGCGCTCTCCTTGTAGTTCTTTTCGCAGGCTTCACAGAGTATGTTCCCGGTAAGAACCGTGGTACATGGTCAAGCCGTACATCATTCATCGGCAACTGGGCTCACCCAATCTGCAACGGTATTGCTCTTCTTATCGTTTCAACAGGCGTAAGCATGAATATGAACTGGAGAATCCAGTTTATGATTCCTTCAATCCTTTCAATCATCGCTTGTATCTTCATCTATGTTAAGTTCCCTGAATCACCGAGATGGCTCGAATCACAGGGCAGACTTGATGAAGCTGATAAAATTATGACAAGCATTGAGAAAGAAATTGAAAAATCAACAGGCAAACCACTCCCACCCGTTGAAGTTACAAATCCAAAGCCTGTTAAGAAGCTCCCATTCACAGCTCTCTTCAAAGGCAAACTCCTCAGAAGAACTATCGTTGGTTCTCTCGTACTCATCGGTATGAACACAATCCAGTACACACTTATGAACTGGATGCCGTCAATGCTTTCAGGTCTTGGCTATGATACATCAAAGTCACAGTTTATGACAATGTTCGGACTCTTCGGTGCTCCGTTTGGTATCTTTATCGCATCTCTTATTATGGATAAGATTCCTCGCCGTGTAATGGGCGTTATCCTCCTTGCAGGCATGGCAGGTCTTGGTGTTGCAACAGGTCTTCTTGCTCCGACACTCGGAATGACAGGACTCATTGTTATGACATTCTTCTTAACACAATCATCTATATGTATGTTTGCTACGCATCAGCAGTTTATGTTCCTGAGATGTGGCCTACATCGGCAAAACTTTCAGGTTCGGGCTTCAGTAACGCAATGGGTCGTGTAAGTAACATCTTCTTCCCATTCCTCGTTACAAATGTTGCTGCAAGCAGCATGGGCTCAGGCGGTGTATTCATTCTTATCGCAATTGTTGCAGCAATCATCGCTGTTGCAGTTATCTTCCTCGGTGTTGAAACCAGAGGCGAATCCGTTGAGAACATCGGTGATGTAGAGTAATTCTGCAAAACCCTCTAATACATACAACCAAAAATTTTAGATGCGGTGCCTGAGTGCATCTGGCACCGCAAACTAAAATCATTAGTAATGGAAAACGAAATACAGCAATTTTAAAACATTCAAAACTTATCTTTAAATTTTTAACAGCTAAACCATCAATTTTTTAATCACAGGCAAATAAATTTGAATATACGCAGAAAGCACATCGGGTGCAAATGCTTAAATAATTATTATAAAGAAAGTGCAGGAGATTATTATGAAAAATTCAGAAGCTATCTTAGTTACTCCAAAGCAGTTTGAAATTCAGGAATGTCCCGTTCCCGAGCCAAAGGATCACGAGATTCTTATGAAGGTTGAATATGTCGGAATGTGCGGTTCCGATATCCACGGCTTTGAATTCGGTCCTTTCATCCCACCTAAGGATCCTAACCAGAAAATCGGTCTTGGTCATGAGGTTGCAGGCGAGGTTGTAAAGGTTGGCTCAAAGGTTACAAGATTCAAAGCAGGCGACAAGGTTCTCATCGAACCAGGTGTTCCGGATGACAAATGCGAATACTGCCGTACAGGCAGATACAACATCTGTCCTGATGTTGACTTTATGGCTACACAGCCTAACTACAAGGGCGCACTCACACAGTATATGACACATCCGGAGGAGTGGACATACCACATTCCCGAGGGTATGACAACAATGGAAGCAGCTCTCGTTGAGCCGGCAGCAGTCGGTATGCACGCAGCAATCCTCGGCGGCGCACAGCTTGGTAAGAGCATTGTTATCCTCGGCGGCGGTACAATCGGTCTTATGGTACTTCAGGCTTGTAAGAGCTCGGTGCAACAGACATCACCGTTGTTGATATTATGCAGAATCGTCTTGACCTTGCATTAAAGCTTGGTGCAAGCAGAGTTATCAACGGCAAGGAGCAGGATACGGTTGCACTTCTCCGTTCACCCGAATATTTCGGCGATCACGGTTGTGAACTCGTATTCGAGGCAGCGGGTTCTGTATTCACAGCTCAGCAGGCTGTTCAGATCGTTGCAAGAGGCGGTAAGATTATGATGGTCGGCACACAGTCAAAGCCTGTTCCGATTGACTTCCTCAAGATTAACCGTGAGGTTATGATTCAGACATCATTCCGTTACTGCAACAACTTCCCGCAGACAATCGAGGCAATCGCAAGCGGTAAGTTCAATGTTAAGGATATGGTTACAAACATCTATGATTACAAAGATGTTCAGCAGGCATTTATGGACGCTATCGACCCCGAAAAGAAAGCCAATATGGTTAAGGGCGTTATCAAGGTAGCGACTGATATACACAGATTTATTAAAAATTTTCATAAGGAAAGGTGATTAAAATGTTATCAGATATCAGATATTGGGAAAAGAAGGCAACAGAGGGACACTACGCTATTCCTCACTTCAATGTATGGAATGCAGAAATGCTCATGGGTGTTATTGACGCAGCCGAAGAGCTCCGTGCTCCAATCATTATTTCATTCGGTACAGGTTTCACAGGCAACACTTCTTTTGAAGACTTCTGCTACATGATGGATTCAATGGCAAAGAAGGCTACTGTTCCTGTAATTGAGCATTGGGATCACGGCAGAAACATGACAATTCTTCAGAACGCTGTTAATCACTGCATGAATTCGGTAATGCGTGACGCATCAGCTCTTCCTTATGAAGAAAATGTTGCTGAAATCAAGAGATGCGTTGACTACTTCCACGCTTACAACATTCCTGTTGAGGCTGAGCTTGGTCATGTAGGTAACGAAACAGTATATGAAGAGGCACTTTCAGAATACCAGTACACAGATCCTTCAAAGGCTAAGGAATTTGTTGAGAGAACAGGCTGTGACTCACTTGCAGTTGCAATCGGTAATGTTCACGGCGTATATTCTTCAGAGCCAAAGCTTGCTTTCGATGTACTCGAGGCAGTTGCCAAAGAAGTAGATGTTCCGCTCGTACTCCACGGTGCATCGGGTATCGGTGACGAGGACATTAAAAAGGCCATCTCACTCGGTATCGCTAAAATCAACATTCACACAGAGCTTTGCCAGGCTGCTATGGAAGCTATTAATGCTCACAAGGACGAGCCATTCCTTGCTGTTGAGCGTGAAGTAAGAAAGGCTGTTAAAGAGCGTGCAATGTACAAGATTAAACTCTTTGGCGATGACGGCAGAGCAGATGAGTAATATGAGTAATACAGAGAAAAAACTTGATGTTATCTGTCTTGGCGCAGCGGTAGTTGACATTCCACTTCGTCCGGTATCAAGAGATATTTTTGATATCGAGTCATATCCGGTTGACAGAATTGCAATGTCTGTCGGCGGTGACGCAATGAACGAGGCAACAATCATCAGCCGTTTAGGCTTTAAAACAGGCATTATCGCTTGTATCGGTGATGACGCTGCAGGTCAGTTTATCCTTCGCTCCTGCGAGAAGGACAACATAGATGTTGAAGGCATCAAGATTGATCCGACAATCGACACCTCAATGAACATTGGTCTTGTAACCGATGACGGTGAAAGAACCTTTGTTACAAACCGCAATGGCAGCTTGTGGAAAGAAAACATTGAGCATGTTGACTTTGAAAAAATGAAGCAGGCAAAAATCCTTTCCCTCGCAAGTATCTTTAACTGTCCTCTTCTTGACGGCAAGACGCTTGTAAAGATTTTTAAAGAGGCAAAGGCGGCAGGTATGACAATTACCGCGATATGATAAAGCCAAGACTCGGTGAAACGCTTGACGATATCAGAGAAGCATTAAGCTATGTGGATTACTTCTTCCCGAACTTTGACGAGGCTTGCCTTATGACAGGCGAAACCGAAGAATCAAAGGTTGCGGACAAGCTCTTTGAATGCGGCGTTAAGAATGTAATCATGAAGATAGGCAAGCGTGGATGTTACATCCGCAATGCCGCAGGAGCAATGATTGTTCCTGCCTGCAAGGGTGTAACCGCAATCGACACAATCGGTGCAGGCGACAACTTTGCATCAGGCTTTATTTCGGCACTTCTTCAGGGCAAGGATATCCGTGACTGCGGTATCTATGCTAACTGCACAGCGGCTATTTCGGTTCAGTATGTCGGTGCAACAACAGGCGTTCGGAACAAAGAAATGGTTGAAGAAATGCTTGAAAAGTATAAAAAAGATTATATCCTGTAATAGTAATAAATCTGTGACATTACGCCCTGTGTTCGTAAGAATGCAGGGCAACCCCCCACCAATATATTATTAAAGAAAGGGCAGATGCAAAATGAAGACGATGAAGCTTGGCAAAACAGGCATTGATATTTCAAGAATGGGACTCGGCACCTGGTCAATCGGCGGCGGCTCGGCATGGGGCGGCGACCACGACCTTCAGGTTGTTGTAGATACAATCCGTGAAGCTCCAAAGCTCGGTGTAAACCTTATCGACACAGCTCCCGGTTACAACTTTGGCAACAGCGAGAAAATCCTCGGCAAGGCTCTTGAGAGCATGAACCGTGAAGATGTTGTAATCATTACAAAGTGCGGTGTTACATGGGATCAGGAGATGAAGGGCGACCTTTTCAACAAGGTAAACGGCATTCAGCTTTATAAGAACCTCAACAGTGCTTCAATCAAGAGAGAAATTGAAGAATCACTCAAGAGAATGGGCACAGACTATGTTGATGTATATATGACACACTGGCAGTCAATTGAGGGTAGCGAGTATTATGTTCCGATTCAGAAGACTATGGAGGTTCTCAACGATCTCAAGGCTCAGGGCAAAATCAAGCTATCGGTGCTGCAAATGTAGATATCAAGCAGATTCAGGAGTACCTCAAGTGGGGCGAGCTTGATATCGTTCAGGCTAAGTATTCAATTCTTGACCGTGGCATTGAGGATGAAATCATTCCTTGCTGTCGTGAAAACGGTGTTACAATTCAGGCTTACTCACCGCTCGAAATGGGACTTCTCTCGGGTACATTCCCAAGAGATTACAAGCCTGTAGGCGCACAGATTCCAAAGAAATGGTTCCAGCCCGAAAATATGCAGAAGGCTATGGATGTTATGGATCAGTGGAAGCCTCTTTGTAAAAAATATAACTGTACAATTGCTAACCTTGCTCTTGCATGGATTCTTGCTCAGGGTGACTTTATCAACCTTCTCAGCGGTTCTACTACTGTAGATCAGATTGCCGAGAATGTTAAGTCAGCCGAACTTGAACTTGATTCCGCTGATGTTGCAATGATGCGTGATATGGTTGAGGCTATCGACAAATAATTAAGGGTTGCTTAATACACCTTTGTGTATAGGGTGAAGAAATCCGCTCCCGATTGTTAAAATTATTGTAAAAACAGTCGAATTCCCTTTACTTTTGTTGATAATTATGTTAGTATGTAATAAAAGTTGAGGGAAATGTTTATGGCAAAGAGAATTGACGAAATCAGACAAAAGGTTGAAACCGAAGGCGAGGTTTTCGTCTCGGATTTAAGCAGAATATATAATGTAACCGAAGAAACTATCAGGCGTGATCTTGAAAAGCTGAAGAATGACGGTATCATTACCAGAACTTTCGGCGGAGCTGTTCTTAATACAACTTCTCAGAATGACAGAGTGCATTTCTTTAAACGCAAGGGAATTAACCTTGAGGGCAAAAAGAAAATTGCTAAGCTGCTTGTTGATAAATTTATCGGTGTGAACACGATGATGATTGATAACAGCACAACTGTTCTTGAGGCTGTTAAGCTTTTTAAGGACAATGAAAATCTTACCGCAATTACATTTTCTGCACAGATTTTTCAGGAACTCGACACTTGTAAAATGAAGCTGGTTTCAACCGGCGGACTTTATGATGAAAAAACCCGTTCTTTCTACGGAAAACCTGCAAAAGAGGCTATGAAAAAGTACAATGTTGACCTTGTTCTCCTCGGATGCAAAGGGCTTGATATGGAAAGAGGCATAACTGATTCTTCCGAAGGTGAGGCTGATTTGAAGTCTGAGATGGCAAGCCGTGCCGAATGTGTGGTATTACTTGCAGACCATTCAAAATTCAACCATACTGCGTTTGTCAATTTTTTGGATTGGGATAGGATCGATTATCTGATTACCGACGAAAAGCCGTCACAGGAATGGCTTGAGTTTTGTGAGCAGATGAAAATAAAACTCATGTACTGATTTACCTTGTCCGGTACATAGTTTGAGTCAGTGCTTTTTATAATTTTACCCATTAAAGCTCCTGTTCTTTTTAATCAAAAACAGCAGGAGCTTTTGCGCTGTCAAAACTTTAGCAGATTTAACAGTTTTGAGAACGCATCGAAAATATTTTTGTTATTATTGGATAGTGTTGTTAAATCTGAGTTGAATTTTAAACATAGTAATTATTTTATATATCACTATGGAAATTCTATTAATTACGGTTATTTTTGCAGACGGGAGACCAATCGGAGACGGTTCCCGTCACATTAAGGACACACCGATTAAATATGAGGATAGGATGTGCAAATATTCCTTGAGGCAGTTTATTCGGCAGTTCCGCAATAAAGGGGTTACCCAAATTCACAGATAAGGAGATGTAAAAATGACAAAACAAAAGGAGAAGAAGAAAGCTTCAATTGTCAAGAAAATGATGATTGCCGTTGTCGCAGGTTTTGTAGTCGGCTTTATATGTCTGCTGATTAAAAGTGCGGTAATGGGAACAGACGGCGAAGGAGCCTGGAAAGTTGTTGAGGCAATTTTATTCCAGGATATCACCGCAACAAAAGATATCGAAGGACTCGGCTTGTTCTACATCGTAGGTCAGCTGTTTATGAAGGGACTTCAGATGATGATTGTTCCTCTCGTCCTTTGTTCGCTGACACTTGCACTTTGCAGCCTTGCAAACCCAAAAAAGCTCGGTCGAATCGCAGGTAAAACATTTGTGTCCTACCTTTGCTTCTATATCGTAGCAGCAGCTCTTGCAGGCGCAGCAGCTTATCTTGCAAAGAGTCTTGGTTGGTTCACAGTCAATCTTCCGGCACAACAGGCTCAGGACATCGTTACAATGGAGGGTTACAATCCGCTCGTAACAATTGTAAACGCTGTTCCGAGCAATATGATTAACGCAATGTCATCTAACAACACAATTCTTTGCGTTGTTGTTATCGCAATTATCTTTGGTCTTTGTATGACAAAGATGGGCGAAAAAGCAGATCCGCTCAAGAAAGTTTTTGAAAACATCAACGATATCGTTCAGATGTTCCTCAACTTCCTTATCAACAAGATTGCTCCTATCGCAATTTTCTGTATGATCGTAAGAGCACTCGCCGTTTACGGAATTGAGTACATTTCACCGACAATGATGTGGATTGTTGTAACAATTGTTGTAAGCCTTCTTCTTGTTTGCACAATTTACCCAATCGGTATTTTCATTACAACAGGACTTAATCCGTTTATCTTCCTTAAAAAGGCGGCAAAAATCGGTATGTTTGCAGCAGCAACAAACTCGTCTGCCGCAACGCTTCCGCTTAATAAGGAAACCTGTATTAACGAACTCGGCTGTTCCGAAGAAATCAGCAGCTTTGTTCTTCCAACAGGTATGACAATCAATATGAACGGTACAACCGCAATGCATATGATTGCCATTACATTCATCGCCACAGCCGCAGGCGTCAACATTACCCCTGCAACCCTTTGCCTTACAGCATTCCTCTCAATCTGCACAGCAGTCGGTACTCCGGCAATCCCTGTTGCAGGTACAACAATGGTTTATGTTGTAATGATGGGACTTGGCTTGAACTCGGATCTTTGTATGATTGGCTACTCGCTTATTCTTGCCATGAACTACCTCCCGGGTATGGCTGTTATCACACTTAATGTTATCGGTGACGCCGCTACCAATGTTATAGTTTGTGCAAAAGAACATTGCCTTAACAAAGAAATCTATAACAGCAAAACCCCTAAAAACAACTGATTTCAGTAAGATAACTTCCGGAAACCCCTTGTAAAACCAAGCCGCCCTCGACAGCGCATGCACTGCCGAGGGCGGCTTAGTTTTACGGTGAGCCACCGTTCCCAGTTCGTGAAGATAGTATGGTATAAAAAATGACATATTATGCCCGAGCCTAACATTGCAACCGTTCGCACAATTCCGTATGGGCGGATATCATCCGCCCGCTAAGTAATTGCAGAAATTTATGATGAAAATAAACTGTATAAATGGGATACATTTACCTAAATAATGTAGTAGTCAGTTACAATTAAACTTCATTATTTATCGGCCAAAAATTCCTTGCCGGCTTTATCGGTTGCAAGAATTGCATTGATGAATGCGTCCTCGGTCGGATTACCCGGGACATACTTCCACTCAACAACGCTTGCGGCTTTGTGCGCAATTGCAGGCACATCATCCGGAGTTAGTGCAATTTCGCCGAGAGTGCAAGGAAGTCCGATACTGTGGTTAAATTCAAAAATTCTGTTTCGCTCCTCAAATTGTCCGTCATATGTCAGCAGACACAGCACACCGAATGAAACAATTTCGCCGTGCAGATGTTGCCGTTCACATTGCGGAAAGAGTGACGCACCGTAATAAACACAATGTGCGAGCGATGAATTGTAGTAATAATCCTCCTCGGGATTCGGATTGTTTTCGTGTACGGTAAAATTTGAAACAAGTCCCGCCGTGATAATAATGTCAAGCGCAACCTGCTCAATTGCCTCTGTCGGCACATTGTTTTTGCAGTCCTCAAGAGCTTTTTTGCCAAAGCTTATGAGCGGTTCGGTACTTGCGGAGGCAATTGCCTTGCCAAGCAACGGTGTGTGAATCATATTCTTTTCACGACACGCAAAAATTACTTCATATTCCTTTGAAAGTGCGTCACCGATTCCTGCCCACATGAGCTTTTCGGGTGATTCGGCAATAATTTTTGTGTTGATAAATGTGTGAATTGCAGGGGCTTTGTGGTACGAATATTCCTTGAAAGTACCGTCGGGATTGTACATTACCGAAAGTGAGGTGCATGACGCACAGTTTGATGCAATTGTCGGGAATGTGAACAACGGTTTGTTATATAAAGCACAATAGGTTTTTGCCGTGTCAACAGCTCGTCCGCCTCCGATGCCGAACACCATATCAGCCTTTTGCACAGACGGATTGTTCTTTATTTTTTCAACATTTTCATAGCTGGAGTCACCGCCGTACCATACAAAATCAATGATTTCAATGTCAGAGCCTTTGATGCCTTCAAGCAAAGCCTTTTTTGATTTTTCCATAGCTGTTTTACCGCCGACTGCAACCGCCTTTTTGCCGTACGGCTTTACAATTTCGGGAATCGCCTTGTAGCAATCAACTCCCACGCTGTAACTCGGTAAAAATTCGCTGTATGTGTGTGACATAATTTATCCCTCCGAAAACAATACTTATAAATAAATTATATCACCGCAGTTTGTGCATTTCAATACATTAGCACAATAAATTGTTAAAATTATTATTGCCTGACAGATGAAAATATGCACACATCTTATGCAATTTAGCAAAAAATTGCGAAGAATATTCGTGAAAAATACTTATGGAAATGGCTTTTGCAAAGTGCTATAATCTTGTAAATATATATAAGAAGGGCGGTGCTTTTATGCAGGAAATATACGGACAGAAAACAGACAGACAGCTTGCAGCAAAGCAGAGAATAATTGCAGTTGCGGCAGGCAGGGAAAAGGCAGACCTTGTTTTGAAAAACGCAAAGTATCTTAATGTGTTTTCAAATGAATTTTTGAGCGGTGACATAGCCGTTGCAAACGGACTGATTGCCGGCGTCGGAAAATATGACGGCAAAACAGAGATTGATGTCAGCGGAAAACTCGTTCTCCCGGGCTTTATTGACGCACACATTCACCTTGAAAGTTCAATGGTGACTCCTGCTGAATTTGCAAAGGCAGTTGTTGCCCACGGTACAACCACAGTCATAACCGACCCTCACGAAATCACAAATGTAATGGGCATTGACGGAGTTGAATATATGATTCAGGCATCGCAAAATTTGCCGATTGATGTTCATTTTATGATGCCGTCATGTGTGCCTGCCACAGAAATTGACGAGAGCGGTGCGGAGCTTGACTGCAAGGATATTGACTTGTACTTGGATAATAAAAAGGTACTCGGACTTGCAGAGATGATGAACTATGTCGGTGTATCAACGGTGATAAAAATGTGCTTTCAAAAATTGTCACCTCGCAGGCTCATCACAAGAAAATTGACGGTCACGCTCCTGAGCTTTCGGGCAATGACCTCAACGCATACATTGCCGCAGGTGTCTATTCCGACCACGAGTGTTCCACCTTTGAAAATGCCCTTGAAAAGCTGAGAAAAGGTCAGTTTATTATGATAAGAGAGGGTACTGCCGCCCATAATCTCAAGGCACTTATGCCGCTTTTGACTCAGCAGTATTACTCAAGGTGTATGTTTGCAACAGATGATAAGCATCCAAGCGATTTGCTTTACGGCGGTCATATTGACTACATCGTAAAACAGGCGCTGAAAAACGGTGCAGATCCGATTGTTGCTCTCAAAACAGCAACCCACCATGCCGCAAGATACTTTTTGCTCAATAACAAAGGTGCGATTGCTTCGGGTTATCTTGCCGATATTGTTGTTGTCGATAATCTTGAAGATTTCAATGTTGAAACTGTTTTCAAGAGTGGCAAGCTTGTTTTTGACGGCGAAGTTAAGGACTTTTCTGCTCCCACAGTTGATGAAAAGCTTGCCGAAAAATGCTTTGACACTTTTCATCTTGACAACGTAACTCCGAGCAGTTTCAAGGTTGACGGAAAACTCGGACTTATCGGTCTTGTCGGCGGTGAATTGCTCACACGCAATCTCGGTACAGCCGATAAAATTGATGTGGAAAACGATATTCTGAAAATTGCCTGCATTGAGCGTCACAAAGGCACAAACCATATCGGTGTCGGCTATGTTAAAGGCTATTCGCTGAAATCGGGCGCAGTCGCAACCTCGGTTGCCCACGATTCGCACAACATTATCACAGTCGGCTGTAATGATGATGATATTGCCGTTGCCGTGAACGCAATCAAGGACAGCAAGGGCGGTATCGCAGTTGTTGAAAACGGCAAAATCAAGGCTCTGCTCGAACTCCCGATTGCAGGCTTGATGTCCGATGAACCGCTGACAACCGTAAACGAAAAGCTTGAAAACGCAAAGTCATCTGTATATGAACTCGGTGCGGATAAAAGCATTGATCCGTTTATGACTCTCTCGTTTCTAAGTCTGCCCGTTATCCCAAGCTTGAGAATAACCACCAAAGGTGTGTTTGATGCAGAAAATTGGAAAATGCTCTGATGTGCGGAAGCTTTTAATAATACAATAAAATATTAAATAATTAAACAGGAAAACAAAATGCGTATTGTCACTTTGTTTTCCTGTTTTATTTTGTAAAAGGGTTATAGTCATTTTACAGTCACTTTGCATTTGTATAATTTGAATATAAAAGAAATTGGTTGATTAAAACAAATAGCAAATAAATTAAGAAATCGGCATATTCATTGTAATTGTTCAAATCAAAAAATGTGTTTAGTAAAAATTGAGGTGAAAAATATGTCATATTATATTACCCGAATATTTAATAACAAACTTAAATTAGGAGTTATACTTTTTATTTTTGCAGCTCCGATTTTAGATGTATTGAAGGCTCTTATAGATGTGAGCAAAGGAGCGGCTGTTCCTTTTCCGGCATTGGCTGCTTTCTTGGGGTCTTTTATGACGACAGGACTTCAAGGCGTGTTGACAGGGTATTTACCGTTGTTCTTGGCAATTATTGTTGCGGATGATTGCATTGAAGATTACAGAATAGGATACAAAAATATTCTTGTCACCAAAAGAGGTAAGAATAAATATTTTGCATTAAATATGCTTAAAAGTTTTACTGTTTCATTTTTGATACTTGTAATCCCTCTTTTGCTTAATCTTCTTATGGTGCATATCGTTTTTTCAGGCGGTACATTTTTATTTATTGCCCAGGAATCTATAAAGGTAATACCAAGTATGGCTGAGCAGTTCAGTCACCCGATGTTTTATAATCTGCTTTGTATTTTCCTATTTTCATTTGTTGGTGCTTTTGTGGGAAGCGGTGCAACGGCACTTGCAATGGCATTTCCTAACAGATTTATCCTTTATCCGTTAGATTTCATATTGTGGTATATACCGTGTATTATGGAATCGTCGGTCAGAGGTGCTTTTCAACCATTTACCGAATATCCCCTGTCAAAATATTTCCCCGGACTTATTTTAGTGTTAGCCATAAATGTGATTGCTGTTCTGTTTTCGTTCTTTAAGGTGACTAAGTATGATCAGGTGTAAATTAAAAAAGTATGCAATCATACTTCCGCTTTGTGCAGTGTTTTTCACTCTGCTTTGCACATACACATATTTACGATTTTATAATTATTTTAATTCGGATTATGCTGAGAAGTTAAGCCAAAAGGTTGTTTTTTACAGAGTTGCAGGTAACGGAGATTTTACTGCATCAGGTAATGTTGTTTGCATTTTCATAGTAGTGTTTGTTCTGCTTTTGTTTTACATATTTACCGATGAGAATGTAAGTTACATTGTAAGACTGAAATCGAGAGCCTCTTTTGTGACAGGAAGAATTGCTGATTGTGCGGTATTTGCTTTTTTGTTTTCGTTTTTGATAGAAGCAGTCAGCGTAGTTGCGGCACTCATCTGCTTTGACACTAACCTGATTTTAGAATCGAATTTTTTGCAATATTCGGCACTTGAACTTTTGACTTTGTTTTTGTTTTATTTCAGAGCAGGACTCGTTATGCTCTCGTTCGGAATAATCATTCTCCGAAAGTTGCTCCAATTATCACCATATCTCTGATTTTTACAGAGTTTTTTGCAGATGTAGCTTTTATGATAAGCAGGGTGTGGCTTCCGTTCAGAGATGCCATAGTGTTGTCAAGACTTATGAACGGCGAAATGGTTCTGTCGGATATGTGGGGCATTATATTAAGAGCATTGCTTATGATGTTTATGCTTATCTTCTCTTCCTACTTTTTGTATCAGAAAAAGGATGTTTTGAGTAATGTTAAAAAGTAAGCTTGTTTTGTCGATAATACTGATTGTTGCGTGCCTTGCTCAATTGTTCAGTTGTGTATTTCAGGGGAACTTTCAAAATGCCTTTATGATTGGTTTAGCCCCAAACAATTACGGCTTTGAAATTACAAAATTTATGCTGCTTTTGCTGCCCGTATGTTTTATTCTCTTCTTTACAAGCGGCTCAATTGAGAACCTTAAACAAGGCTACGGCAAGATGTTGATTGTACGCAATTATTCAAAAACAGTGCTGATTTTAAAGCGTTGTCTTAACAATTTTATAGCATTGATTTGCATTGTTTTGTTCCAGTTCATAATCTTTTTTGTTGCAAGAGAAAGTATGACTCCCGTTGAAAGCGGAACTCTTAAATCTTTGATTATGTACTTTCTGACAATTTTTTCTCTGATAGTTATTCAGTCTTTGCTTGAAATCAGTATTCCTGCACACATTGTGAACATAGGAATTTTCATCTATTGCTTTATTGCGTACTATTTGGTTCAGAATTTTGTTGACGCACCGATTTGGAAAATGATTCTCTTCCCGAGCTTGATGTTCGGAATGCAGAACGGTGCTGTGTCGGGCGAGAGCATTTACTACGGATACCTGTTATTCATAGTTGCGTTAAATGCTTTGTGCATTTTCATTCTGAATTTGAGATTTAAGAAAACCGATATTTTTTGAGGTGATATTATGGTAGAAATAAAAAATTATTGTAAAAGTATCAAATCAAGACCGATTTTAAATAATGTAAGTTACAATTTTGAGTACGGCAAAATCTACGGAATTTACGGACACAACGGTTCGGGCAAAACTATGCTTTTGAGAGCAATTGCAGGCTTGCTTGTTCCCGACAGTGGCTCTGTTGTGATTGACGGAAAGGTTTTGCACAAGGATATGTCGTTCCCTCCGAGCATAGGCATCGTGATTGAAAATATGAACCTGTTGCCCCAGTACAATGCTTATGACAATCTGAAAATCCTCGGCAAAATCAAGAAAACCGCCACCGATGAAGATATTAAAACAGCGCTTGAGCGTGTTGGATTAAAGTCCGATTTAAAGGTGAAAAAGTTTTCGCTTGGTATGAAACAGAGGCTGAATATTGCTCAGGCTGTGTTTGAAAAGCAGAAAATAATCCTGCTTGATGAACCGACAAATGCACTTGATAATGACGGTGTACAGCTGATTTACAAGCTTCTTAAAGAAGAAAAAGAAAGAGGTGCGCTCGTGGTTATCACAACTCATCACAAAGAGGATTTGAAAGAAATTTGTGATGTTGTTTTGGAAATGACAGAAGGTGAGCTGCATGAAAAGTAAACTGTTTACTCATAAATTTTTCATTGTTCTTTGCATCTCGGTTGCCGCTTTGCTCGGATTGTCTTTCCTTGCCAGAGCGACAATCGTAAATAACAGATTTGAACAAATGGCTGTTGATGAAAAATATCGCCAAAAGGCTTCAGCTGACGGTCAGTTTGTAATTCAATTTCAAGACGATGAAAACGGAAATTTTTATGCCACTGTCGGCTTGTTTCAGGGCGGATATTACGGCTTGGACGATGCGTATATTCCTACTTCATATGATGAAAATACAAAAATAACCGCTATTGAAAAGGAAGCTTTCAGCGAATTTGATTGTCTGAAAAAAGTTGTTATCCCCAACGGCATTTGTGAAATCAAGGATGACGCATTTAAGGATTCAAAAAATATAACGGAAATTTATATTGCGCCCTCCGTAAATAAGATTGCAAAAACCGCTTTTGACGGCATTGACAACCTTACGATATATGCCGAAAAGGGTTCTTATGCTGAAAAATTTGCGGTTGAAAATAAAATCAATTATAAAAACTATACGACCGAGCCTGAAAATCCGGAGGCTAAAAATACCGATTATTCAAAAATCAGAAACGGTGCGTATTACGGCGAATATTATAATTATGATGTTATCTATGATGACGGCAAGCCCGTGTGCGTAATAACTAACTATAACCCAATGTCGACAGAGGAAAAGCTTGAAATTCCTGCAAATATTGACGGCTTGGATGTGATTTCAATTGCAGATGACGCAATAAATTATGGCGGTGCAAAGGAAACAGTCGTTCCCGATACAGTAAAATTCATAGCCGATAATGCGTTCAAAGAATCCTACTCCCTTGAGGATATCTACCTGACCAAAAATGTGTCCTACATAGGAAAATCTGCCTTCAAAGACTCAAAAGACCTAACAATCCACGCCCCGACAGATTCCTATGCACACACCTTTGCGACCGAAAATAAAATAAATTTCAAAGCTACAGACGATTAAATCTGATAAGCAATGAATAAATCTTTAAATTTACAGCCCTGTACCCATTTGCAGGGCTGTTTTTGCAAGCAAAGGGTAGATAATGGGACAGTGACCTTTGGTATAATGTTGATAACAGGTTGAAAGAATTATAAATTTAAAAATGCAGGAGGATTTTATCATGCCAAAACAGAAAGTATATGTGCGTATCAACAGTTCTGAAAGATGTTGGTATGAGATTGTTGAGTTCGAGGTTTCGGATGATTTGTATGCAAAAATAAATGAGGCAGTTGAGAACAATATTCCGTTGGCGGATTGCGATTTTGCCGATGAATTGTACGAGCTTGCAGTCAATTTTTCTTGAGTATGACAATGAAAAGTACGAAACTTATCGTGTTGACATTACATTCAAAGAAAACGGCATAATTACAGACATAACCGTTGATGCAATGGGTTTACAGTATCATGATTTCCGTTCCGATAACTATGCCGAATGTTATCCGAATTACGAATATATCAAAGACGCCTTGCAGGATGCGGTGAAAATGTAATCATTTTATGCTGTATTCAAAATTATCCCAAAAAAATCACAGAAAAAATAACCCCTAAAACAACAAAAGCTGAGGATAATTTTCATATTCTCAGCTTTTGTTGTTTTAATCGGTCCATAGTACTGACAATGGGACAATGCTTTGTGTTATAATAAATTTACTATAAATTGCTGAATATGTTGTAATAAAATGTGATATATGATAAAATAAGAGACGAGAAGACAATAAAAAAGACAACCCTAAGGTTGTCTTTAATATATGGTGCAAAGGGGTTTCCACTACCCTACGGCATATTGCCTTATCTTAGAACTCTGATGAATATTGATAAACTTATAAAAAATGGTTTATTGTGTTTGTTTTGATGAATATTGATAAACCTATACATCAAATTTCTAAGTTCTAATTTAATTATAATATTGAAAAATATATTTGTCAATAGAAAGGAGAGAATTATGAAATATATAATTGGACTTGATATCGGAATCGGTTCAGTGGGCTGGGCTGTTGTAAGAAATGACGATGATTGCAAACGATTGGAGGATTTTGGTGTCCGCATATTTGAATCCGGAGAGATCATTGAAAGTAATAAAAATATACGAAAAAGTCAAAGAAGAAGAAAATACAGAGGTATGCGAAGAAGAATTAGGCGAAGGAATCATCGAAAGGAACGATTGAAGAACTATCTTGAAAATATTGAATTTGTAAGTAGGGCGGAACTTTCCGAGTTCTTTGCTAAAAACAATCATGATATTATAGATATACGGGTTCGTGCCCTCGATGAAAAGGTGACTCCTGTTGAACTTACTGCGGCATTGTTGCATATAGCAAAGCGTCGCGGATATAAAGCTTTTTACGAGTTGAGTGATGAAATAATAACGCAAAAGATAAAAAAGCCAAAGAAGAAGAAAAAGATATCTACAAGGCATTAACGAATACTGCAGATGTTATAAAAAATGGTGGTTATCGCTCAATTGCAGAAGCTATAATGAAGGATTCTGAACATTTTTCTGATAAAATTTCCGGAAGATACAAGTATAGAAATATAAAAGAAAAAGATGAAAAGGGAAAGAAAAAATCAGATAGCAAAATAAGTGAAAATGACATACTGTTTCCTACCGAAATGTTTGAAGATGAGGTAAGAAAATTTTAGGCAAACAGAAAGAATTCTACCCTCAACTTACAGATGAAAGTATAGATAAAATATTTGATATAATATTTTCAAGGCGAGATTTCGAAGATGGACCAGGAAATACTGATGATGAAACAGACCATATAAGGGCTTTGTTGATTCGATAGCAATTGCCCCTACTATAAGAATGAGAAAAGAGGACACCGTTATACGGTAATAGGAGATTTATTTGCTTTGGCAAACAAACTTTCTCAATATAAATATGTTGAGAAAAACACAGGCGAAGTAGTAAAACTACCTCGGGATTTGATGAGAAATATCGTGAATCAGTCCTTACAAAGCGGTAGCATTACGAAAACAAAAATCAATGAACTCGCAAAAGAATTTAACATTGTAATTCTTAATACTAAGACTGCTAAAAATGAAAATATTGCAGATTGTATTAAATACCTCAAAGCTGTGAAGCCAATTTTTGAATCATACGGTTTCGATTGGGATAAATTGATATCGGAGGAATATACAGATCAAAATTCTTTGCTTAACAGGGTAGGTGATACAATATCTTTCAATATAACTCCCAAAAGAAGAATTGATGCTTTAAACAAAATTGATGAACTAAAAGGAAAAGATGAACTGATAAAAAAGCTCTCTAAACAAAATTTTTCAGGAACAGCAAAAGTTTCAGATAAATATATGATTGATGCAATCAATGCCTTTTTGATGGAACATTAGTAGGTGAATTTCAGGCGAATATACAACAAGATGAGTTTTCAGTAAGTATAAAAACAGAAAAATTGTTAAAATTAAAACCTTTTGATAATAATAGTGAGTATGCACAAAATCCTGTGGTGTTTAGAGCTATCAATGAAACAAGAAAAGTGGTTAATGCAATTGTTCAAAAATATGGCGCACCAAATGCAATGAATATTGAAATCGCAAGTGAACTCAATAAGAGTTTTGACACTCGTCAAAAAATATCCACTCAACAAAATAAAAATGAAAAGGAACGAAAAAATGCAATAAAACAAATATCATTGATTACAGGTCTTGATGAAAGAGAAATTAGGCCACAGTACATTGAAAGATATCTTCTTGGAGAACTCCAGGGTTGGAGATGTATGTATTCAAATGAAGAAATAACAAATAAGAAAGAAGCAATATTGAATAAAGGAAAACAATATGAAATCGATCATATTGTCCCATTTTCGAGAATTCTTGATGATACACTAAACAATAAAGCTCTTGTTCTTGCAAGAGAAAATCAGAAAAAAGGAGCAAGAACTCCGTTGATGTATCTATCTGCTGAAAAGGAAAAAGAGTTCAAACAGCGTGTCAATAAGTTGTTTAAAGGCAATAAAATCACCGAGAAAAAGTATAGGTATTTTATGCTTGAATCTCTTGTAGGCGAAGATGCTGAAAAAATTCTCGGCGATTGGAAAACAAGAAATCTTAACGATACACGATATATTGCAAAATTTTTGGTTAAGTATTTTAATGATAATCTCTACTTTGCAAGGGAAAAGGGTGACGATAAGAGACCGGTAGTTTATGCAGTCAAGGGTGCAATAACATCATCTCTTCGCAGACAGTGGCTCAACAAAGAAACATGGGGAAGATATGATAAAGGCGAACTGAAGAAGATAACATATTTTGATCATGCAGTTGACGCAATAGTAATAGCAAACTGTTTACCGGCCTATGTTATTATAGCTGCCGAAAACCACAAGCTTAGAGATATATACTATTCTGCAGGTAAAATTAAAACAGAGGAGTATAGAAAAAGTCTTGACAATTGTGTTGATACCTTAATGAAATATTATGGAATGTCTCCCGCTGTTTCAAGAAAATTACTTGAAAAGGTTAAGGAAACACCGTCATTACTGAAGAATATTCGTTTTGAAGTTGAATACCGTGTCCGTGATTACGAGTTAATGAAATATTTCTTTAACTATGATACTAAAGTAGGTGAAGATACTCTTGATCAAATATTTAGAAATGATTTGTACAAAATATATGATCACCAATTTGCAGACTCAATTGAGATGCCGATTGTATCAATTAAGCCTGAAAGAAAATATTCAGGTCAGATGGTTAAGGACAACTTTTTGAAAAAGAGAGTCGCAAATTCAGAAAATAAATATGTTAAAACTATTGATAAAAATAACGATGCAGTGTTAGATAATTCGTATTATTATTGTGTCGAAGTATACAGAACGAGAAGTGGTAATATTGATTTGCAGGGAATTAAGTATACAGATTAGTTAATAAAATAAAAATT
>ENA-OQHY01000480-OQHY01000480.1-human-gut-metagenome-genome-assembly--contig:-NODE-480-length-22559-cov-3.617199_pt1 | contig 22559 bp, 28 predicted proteins | sample MGYA00242570_ERZ504733 | MGnify/ENA primary metagenome ERZ504733 (study PRJEB26092, sample SAMD00036219) | human gut metagenome | host: Homo sapiens | study: EMG produced TPA metagenomics assembly of... | reverse complement strand
TAGGAAGACCGAGCATAAAGTAAAGCTTCACCTGATTCCAGCCACCCTTGAATGCTTCGCCTGCACCATGAAGGATCACTTCCTCTGTCAGACCTTTGTTGATAACGTCACGAAGTCGCTGAGAACCAGCTTCCGGAGCAAAAGTCAGGCTGCTTTTCTTTACATCCTGCACTTTGCTCATAACATCCAGCGCAAAAGCTCAATTCGAAGAGACGGCAGGGAAATGTTGATTGCTTTTCCGTGGAATTCCTCGATCAGGAAATTCACCAGTTCTTTCAGCTGGGAATAGTCACTGGAACTTAAAGAACTGAGGGAAATCTCCTCATGACCTGTATTTTTCAGCATAATACGCGCAGATTCTTTCAGAGTTTCCACATCACGTTCACGGGTCGGACGGTAGATCATACCTGCCTGACAGAAACGACAGCCTCGAATGCATCCTCTCTGGATCTCAAGAGTTACACGATCCTGTGTTGCCTTAATGTGAGGAACAACCGGTGCCTCCACAGCACGATATTCTTTCTCCATATCAATGATCAGCTGTTTCTGAACCTTCTCAGGAACATCATCCACCGTCGGTGCAAAGGATGCGATCGTACCATCTTCTTTATAGGTAACTTCATAGAGAGACGGAACATAAATTCCAGGAATCTTAGCTGCTGCCAGAAGAAAATCCTTCCTGCTGCCTCCATCCTTTTTATTGGCCTTGTACGCATCAAAAAGTGCATCATAAACAGTTTCTCCCTCTCCAATATAGAACAGGTCAAAAAAGGTGCCAGCGGCTCCGGATTATACGCACAGGCACCGCCACCGATCACAATAGGGAAATCCTCACCACGGTCTACGCTCTTCAACGGGATACCACTGAGATCCAGTACCTGCAGAATATTGGTGTAGCACATTTCGTACCCGATCGTAATTCCAAGAAAATCAAAATCCCGGATCGGTTCCTGGGACTCCAGTGCAAATAACGGGATTTTCTCCTCTCGCATCACCTTATCCAGATCCGGCCATGGAGAAAAGAGACGCTCACACCATACATCCTCGCGCTGGTTGAACATGTTATAGAGGATCATCATGCCGAGGTTTGACATGCCGATCTCGTAAACATCCGGGAAGCACATTGCAAAACGGATATCTACCTCATTTTTATCTTTCATTACAGAGTTGACTTCACCGCCGATATAGCGGGCAGCTTTGTCAACCTTCATTAAAATTTCATCGCTTAATGCTAGAGTTCTCATAATATTCCTTTCAGAAGTTGTTGTTTAACATAATGTTAAGCAGGGAAAATCCCCCACAATGTTCCCATTATATACGGAATGGTGGGGGATTTCAAGGGAGAGTCGGTCAGTTTACAGAATTCATCGTATATGCTTTTTTTTCATCTGCAGGATCTCCAGCAGCACTTCATATACTGCCATATTCTCCCGTACCACCAGGGCAAGGCTCTCTTTTGCCTGATTCAGAAGATGAAAAAGACTTCGTACATTAGAATATCCTCCCGTAGAACACCTGGATCTTAGATATCCGTTTTCATCATAATAATATTGTTCATCCAGCAATACGACGATCTTCTCCTCAGCTCTCACTGCCTGGACACCAAGCTGCCCGGAAGCCTCTTCTGTCCGCTCCTTAAATCCCTGTCTCACAAGATCATTCAGAAGCTTTTCCGCCTCACCATCATTGTTGGCATACATCACCACAATATGCGGATACCATCTGGGGCTTCTTTTTTCCGGCAGATGTACCATGTTCTGGATAAAAGAGGACAGCTCCGCATTGGTACGGATCCGGTTTGTCAGATGGAATTTCTGAATCCCCGGAAGCTTTCCCAGTCCCTCCACAATACTTCGATCCAACTCCTCCGGTGATATCACATCTTCGGAATCACTGGAAAAGATCACAGGCCGGCGCTCACTCCAGGTAAGCAGAACAGACAATTTTTCCGAAGAAAGAAGATGTGATTCATCTACCAGAATACTGCTGTAACAACCAAGATCCGTTGACTCTCCCAGCTGATCATCTGCCAGAAAATCTATCCTCCTCAGACGCTCATGAAGAAGCTTCCATTCTTTTCCCGCCTCCTTGCAGTGATGATACAAACTTTCTGACGCACAGACAGCCTCATTGCAATATCATAAAGCAGCAGGGTTTTTCCGGTTCCAGGAAGACCGCTGAACCAGAAATATCCATTCCTTTCTCCCCGGATCCTCTTCAGGATCTGTCGTTCGATATCCCTCTGCTGCGAAGTAAGGAAATACTCCTTTTTGAGAAAGCGTTCCGGTTCTGTCAGTGGAGAGATCAGATACAGCTCTGCCTGAAACAGAGCTTCAATATCACCACCATAATCCTGGCCTTTTTTCTCCAGCGCAGCACAAAGCTTTTCCCATTCCCCATCCACGATGTGATCATGATTGGTCAGCCGTACCAGACGGTCTTCACTGCTGATATAGGTATATGACAGGATCGGTTTCCCAAAAACAGACAGATAATACCTGTTCTGGATCAGCTGTCTTCGAATGGCCTCATCCGATACACTGCCACTTTTAAGTTCAATATTTACAATCTGATCATCCTTAATCTGAAGAAGATCAAATTCCTTTCCAAGCTTCGGGATCTGGAACGAATAAAAAAGGCGGAGCTTATATACCTCCTCCATATGTAATTCCAGATGCTTCACAAGAGCTTTCATACTTTCCAGTTCCCACTCTTTGATCCTGAGAAAAAAATCTCTGCCCGAAAGCTGGCGTTCCAGTTTCTGGATACATTCCATATTCTGATTTCTTGTAAGTGCATAAATTGATATTGCTTTCATATTTCAATCCTTACCAGCTGTTTATTTCCTTATCCGCAGTGTCCTGAGATAGTCCTTCTGTTCCTTCGTGATCCGATAACTTTCAATGGATTTCTGGATCGTCTTGTTATGAGTCCAGATGTCCATTCTCTGTTCTTCCAAAAATGGCAGGATCTTCTCATACTGTTTTGCCAGTGCTGTTGCAAATACCAGGCCCGCATCATATTTACATAGTATTCTTCCGAGCGGATGGATGCCACTTTCTCAGCATATTCCGGTTTAAATTCTTCATCCAGATAATGACGCATCAGCATACTGATCCCGAACCGGATGGTATAAGGCTTATCCGATCCCATCCAGCGATAAATCTCCCGGATAAATATATCACGGTGTTTTTTCATCATATGGAGTGCCAGCAGATCACAGGTCGCCCAGTTATCAATATGCGGAAGAAAACGCTCCAGTTCTTTCAGACATTTATCATAATCTCTGATCTGCTCGATCAGCAGGCCATGGAGATTATTTTCCTCATAATACTGATGGGGAAGAGCTTTCAGAAACATTTCAGATTCTTCTGTTTTTCCAAACTCTTTTGCAAATTTCCGGATCATCGGTGTCCGGATACCGATAATTTTTTCTTTTTTCACAGTCGGGATCAGCCTTGCATGAAAATCCCGATATCCTGTATCCCGCATTTCGAACAGTCTTTTCTGAACATCTCTGATCATTTCTTCCTGATTCATTTATCATCCCCGCCTTTTACGCCAAAGATCGCGATCAGAGAACTCACAAGCAGAAGCATAGGATAAAACAGTTTCGGCATGATCTGAAAAGCAGAAGTTCAAATCCCAATTCCTTTGCCGCCGAAATGGCAACCAGCATCTGGGCTCCATATGGGATCACCCCCTGGAAAATACAGGAAAATGTATCCAGGATAGAAGCTGTCTTTCTGGAAGTGATCTTATATTCCAGCGCCATTTCCTTTGCAATGGGGTTGGCCATAACAATGGCCACCGTATTATTGGCTGTTGCGATATCCATAGTTCCAACCAGAAGTCCCATACCAAGAAGTCCGCCTTTTTTCCCTTTAAAAACTCTCTGTATTCCGGAAAGCAGTGCTTCAAAGCCTCCATGCTCCCGGATCAGCGCACACATGGCTGCTACAAGGATAGCCACCATACAGGTCTCGAACATTCCGGAAACACCAGATCCTATATTGGTCAGAAGCTCCACCGGTGTGATATGTCCTCCAAGAAGCATGATAAATGCGCCGGAGATAATTCCGATCAGAAGTACCACAAATACATTGATGCCGATGATCCCGCCGATCAGCACCAGAACATATGGAAAGATCTGTATAAGATGATAATCCTGTACCACTCTTCCCTGGATCTCTGTCTGAAAGACAGGATAAGGATCAGGATCAGTGTAACAACAGCTGCCGGAAATGCGATCCAGAAATTTTCCCGGAATTTATCTTTCATCTGACAGCCCTGACCGTTGCAGCTGCGATCGTGGTATCAGAAATAAAAGAAAGGTTGTCACCAAACATGGCTCCTCCCATCACCGATGCCACACAAAATGCCATATCAAAACCGGAAGCTTTGGAAACCGCTACCGCAATAGGGGTAAGAAGCGTGATCGTCCCAACGGAAGTCCCATAGCCACAGATACGAAGCAGGCAACTACAAACAATACCGCAACAGAAAAACGTGCCGGTATCAGAGAAAGCATACAGTAGGCCACACTTTCTGCACTACTGCGCCCCACAACACCCACAAAAGAGCCTGCGGTCAGAAAGATCAGAAGCATGGTGATGATATTTTTATCTCCTACTCCTTTTGCCATAAGCTCCAGCTTTCTGTCAAAGCTGATCGTTCTGTTCTGAACACATGCCACCAGGATCGCAGACAGAAAAGCCACAACGATCGGTACATTATAAAATCCCATAGGATCTTCATCACATACTCAAACAAAATCCCCAGTCCCAGATACAGGACCAGAAAAACACCGATAGGCAGCAGTGCGATCACATTTCCTTTTTTCTTCATTTCCTCCATAAAACAATTCCCTTCATCACTTATTATATTCCCGGCTTTTTTCTCCGGGTGATCTGTTTTCTATCATATCATATTTCCCCATTCCTGTCCTGCTGCTGACGGAAACTTCTTCATATTTCCGTCACGATCCTGTTATCTCTGATATTTTTTATCTTATTTAACAAGATTTTCACCAATTAAATCGTTCCTTCCGTTGAAATCCAGAGCTTTTTTCAGTATAATTGGCTGTAGACAATTGTGAAAAAGATATCCGAGGGATTTATGTTGATATCTCTGATCACAGTCATTAAAGGAGGAATATGATTATGGCAACATGGAAAAATCTGGACACTCTTGCTTCTTACAGCAAACTTAACGGTCTGAAAGATCACGTGAACATTGCAGAGGCAATGTCCGGCGAGCAGGGTGCAGAACGTGTAAAGAAGTACAGCGTACCGATGGCAGCAGGTCTGGCTTACAATTACGCAGCTAAGGAAGTGGACGAGACCGTTCTTGACGCACTTTCCAAACTGGCTGATGAGGCAGAACTGATCGAAAAATTCCAGGAATTATATAACGGCGCAGTGATCAACACAGGCGAGAAACGTATGGTCCTTCATCATCTTGCACGTACACAGCTTGGCGAGCCTGTTGTTGTTGACGGTGTGGACAAGCGAGAATTCTATGTAGCTCAGCAGAAGAAAGCTGCAGATTTTGCAAACAAAGTACATGCAGGCGAGATCACAAATGAAGCCGGTGAGAAATTCACTACGGTTGTACAGATCGGTATCGGCGGAAGTGACCTGGGACCGCGTGCATTATATATCGCACTTGAGAACTGGGCAAAGGCAAACAACACCTTCAAGATGGAAGCAAAATTCATCAGCAACGTTGACCCGGATGATGCAGCTGCTGTTCTTGCATCTGTAGATCTTGCTCACTCTCTTTTCATCGTTGTATCCAAATCCGGTACAACACTTGAAACTCTGACAAATGAGGCATTCGTAAAAGACGCCCTTACAAAAGCGGGCCTGAACCCGTCCAGACATATGCTTGCTGTAACCAGTGAGACCTCTCCTCTTGCAAAGAGTGATGAGTACCTTACCGCTATTTTCATGGACGACTATATCGGCGGACGTTACTCTTCCGTTTCCGGCGTAGGCGGAGCGATCCTTTCCCTTGCATTCGGACCGGAAGTATTCGCAGACATCCTTGACGGAGCTGCCGAAGAGGATAAGCTTGCAACAAATAAGAACATTCTTGAGAACCCGGATATGCTGGATGCCCTGATCGGCGTTTATGAGAGAAATGTACAGGGATATCCTTCTACTGCAGTTTTACCATACTCACAGGCATTAAGCCGCTTCCCTGCTCATCTTCAGCAGTGTGATATGGAGTCTAACGGTAAATCTGTAAACCGCTTTGGTGAGCCGGTGGATTATGTGACCGGACCGGTGATCTTTGGTGAGCCAGGAACCAACGGACAGCACTCCTTCTACCAGCTTCTGCATCAGGGAACCAATATTGTTCCGCTTCAGTTCATCGGCTTTAAGAAGAGCCAGCTTGGTGTTGATGTTGATATCGAGAACAGCACAAGCCAGCAGAAACTCTGTGCAAACGTTGCAGCACAGATCGTTGCTTTTGCATGTGGAAAAGAAGATGAGAACCTGAACAAAAACTTCAAGGGCGGACGTCCTTCCAGTATCATTGTTGGTGAGGAACTTACACCGAAGTCTCTGGGTGCGCTTCTTGCACACTTTGAGAACAAGATCATGTTCCAGGGCTTTGTATGGAACCTGAACAGCTTTGACCAGGAGGGTGTACAGCTTGGTAAGGTTCTTGCAAAACGTGTTCTCGCTCATGATACAGACGGAGCACTGAAAGTTTACAGTGATCTTCTTGATATCTGATAAACAGATAGGTACCGTCCCGGAAAATGTTTTTTCGGGACGGTTTTTCTGTATATGTGACCTTAACCGGGAAAGGAAATCTTAAATATGCAGCAGATAAAAATGATCGGTCTTGATCTGGACGGAACTCTTCTGAATACAAAAAAAGAACTCACAGAAAATACCAGGCGCGTTCTCAGGGAAGCTATTGATGCAGGGATCCTTGTTCTGATGGCTACCGGCCGGCCATATACCGGCATTCCCGCGGAACTGAGAAATTTTCCGGGAATTCACTATGCTCTCACCTCCAACGGAGCCAGAGTCCTTGATACAGACCATAATAAACTTCTTATCGAGCAGCTTCTTCCCATGGAAAGTGCAAAAAAAGCTCTCCGTATCTTTGAAAAATATGATACTTTAAGTGAGATCTATTTTGACGGCCAGGGATATGCAGACGCTGCCAAGCTTGATAATGTAGGAAAATACCATCACGACCCTAATATGTGGAATTATGTCCGTACTACCCGTATCGCGGTTCCGGACATCCAGGATGTCATTACAAAAGAAAACAGAAGCATGGATAAAGTCCAGGCGCTTTTTGCAGACATGGAGGAACGTGCCTCCGCCTGGAAGGAATTAAGTGAACTTAAGGAGCTGGAGCTTGTAGGCTCCTTAAGCTACAATATTGAGATCAACGCCGCTGGTGTCAACAAAGGAACCGCTCTTGTTGCTCTTGGCGAAATGCTGGGAATCCCAAGGGAATCCATTATGGCATGCGGAGACGGCGACAACGATGTCCATCTTCTCCGGGAAGTCGGGTTTGGCGTAGCCATGGCCAATGCACAGCCCCAGGTAAAAGAAGCAGCCGATTATATTACTGCTTCCAATGACGAAGACGGTGTAGCACGCGCCATTGAAAAGTTTGCGCTGCACCGATGAGATATTCTATTATGTATGCCAAAAAGGAACCGACAGTTTTTACGCTGTCGGTTCCTTTTTTAGAATGGGATTGAATAGCGGTACATTCACATTCGATCAATATTCATAGTTTCCTGCCGGCTGTTTGATCCTGGTAAGAAGATCATGCCAGGACTGATCCCAGATATACCATTTTCCGGTTTTGGAGTGCTTATATGTACAGATCCATCTGGAACTGTCGCTGCCTGCAAAATCAGTAATGATCTGTAGATCGCAGGAGTGGTCTGGGTCGGTTCAAAATACGGGATATCTTCACTGATGGAATTTCCCTTACCCGGAAGTGTGTCCTGTCTTAACGTAATGGAAATCGGTTTAGACGGAGTATAATTGTTGGCCGGAGTTGCTCCGTTCAGGTAAGAATTGCCAAGATATTTATATCCGTTATCCGCTTTCATACGATCTCTCAAAAAGTTTTTGTAATACTGAGTCATCTCTTTATTGTTGAGATAAGAAATCATCTCCTCGCAGTCCGTCGGATTGGTCGGTGTCCAGGTACGATATGCAAGGATCAGAAGAGCCATGGTCTTATAGCGTCCGTCTGCCGTTGTGATATCATACTGTTTCAGCTCCTCTGCATTGGTCGGGATCGTGGTAAAGGTGTAAGTATAGGTATTTATCGTTACATTAATGACTTCCTTCTGTCCTTTATCATTGGTGATCTCTTTTTTTGCAGATTTAGTTCCTTTTGTAAGAACCGGCTCCACCTGTTTCTTTACTGTCTGTGTCACGTGGACAGTACAGCTGCCTCGCCAGGTACTCTTATCCCGGACCTGGATCTTTGTTGTTCCCACATTCACTGCCGTTACTTTGCCTTTACTGTCTACAGTTGCAACAGATGTATCATCACTGGTCCATACAAGAATCTCTTTATAATTCTTTACCTGAAGCTGTCTCACATCACCTTTATTCATATTTAAGGTGGTGGCACTTAAAGATGGTTTCGGCACCGGTGTAGGTGTCGGCTTCGGCTTCGGTTTCTGCGCTGCTTTTACTGTAACCTTACAGTTGAATTTCTTCGTATTTGCCTTCGCTGTGATCACTGCTGTTCCTTTTCTCACTGCGGTGATCTTTCCTTTGGAATCCACACGTGCGATCTTCGGATTGGAAGAAGAATATTTCACCTTCACAGTTGTTCCTGTCAATTTAATGGCACTGGATTTCTTTTCTGTTAATGTCAGCGATGTCCTGCTGAGCTTCGGTGTTTCTACCTTTACAACACATTTATATGTTTTTTTGCTTACCTTTGCATAGATCGTTGCGGAACCTTTATTTTTGGCAACCACCTGACCTTTGCTGTTTACGGTCGCAACGCTCTTTTTGGAAGATCTCCAGGCAACCTTCTGCTTGGTTCCGGTAACCTTAAGTGTTGTCTTCTCACCTTTTAAAAGAGTTACTTTTGTTCTGTTCAGTTTTGGTGCGGCGCTGACCGTCACACTTCCAAATGCCATCGTAAAAATAAGGCTGATCAGCAGCACAAAACACAACAGATTTTTTTTCTTTTTCATTCTGATTTCCCCCTTTCCGGTAAAACGTATATTTACGTCATATATTGCTTTAATCATATTTTAGAGGAAATCCCTTATAAAAACACTAGCACTTATGATAGTATCCTTGTAAATATGATCGTTTATATTCTTTCATCGCCCATACCAGGGCTTATTGTCAGGAAACAAAAATAAAACAGGACTGATTTTTGATACAGATACTTGAAATCAAAAGTTTCATCTGTTTAAAAATCAGTCCTGTTTTATAAAAAATATCATGGTTGATCCGTAATAGCAGGCAGATCAAGGCATTCGCTATCTGCTCATAATGATACAGTCACGTAACATCGCCAGTGCATGCGCTGTAGTCTGCTCGCGGATCCGCATGCGATTTCCTGTAAAGTGGAACTCTTTGGCAATAGCCTTGCCTTATAGCAGCAGCCCATAAATACAGTACCAACCGGAGTTTCCTTTGTTCCGCCTCCCGGTCCTGCCAGACCCGTCACGGAAATACTGATGTCTGCTCCAGATGCTTTGCAGGCGCCCTTTGCCATTTCTCTGGCGCATTTGGCGGAAACTGCCCCCTGCTCCTTCAGAGTACGCTTCTTCACTCCCAGACATTTATGCTTGGCCTTGTTACTGTAAGTCACAAAGCCATAGCCAAACACCTCAGACGCACCGGATACATTGACAATGCGCTGGGCGATCATACCGCCGGTAAGCGATTCCGCCAGGGAAAGCTTCAGATCTTTCTCTTTCAGAAGATTGATCACTGCTTCCTCCAGTGTCTTGCTCTCATCTGTGGCGAAAACATTCTCTCCAAAACGCTTCTTTAGCTCCTTGACAACCGGTTTGATCAGCTTTCTGCAGGCCTTTTCATTCTCTGCGCTTGCTGTCACACGAAGATGCACTTCACCGGTTTTTGCATAAGGTGCAATGGTAGGATTGGTCTGGCTTTCGATCAGATCCTGGATTTCCTCTGCTACCTGACTCTCACCGATCCCGCTGATCTTTACCATCTGGGACACAATGATCTCCGGCTGGTTTTTCTGCAGATATGGGACAACGTACTCCTCGAACATGGGCTTCAGCTCATTGGGAGGTCCAGGAAGAAGGATCGCGGTTTTTCCTTTTTTCTCAAGGATCAGTCCCGGAGCAGTTCCGTTATGATTGTCAAGAACAATGGCTCCATCAGGAACCATGGCTTGTTTATAGTTGTTCTTCGTGATACGTCTCTGAGGATTGTTTTTCTCATATTCCTTCAGATATTTATCGATCAGTTTCCTTGAGTGGGAATCTTCCTTAAGAGGCATTCCCATCAGATCCGCAGTTACTTCCTTGGTGATATCATCTCTGTTGGTCCAAGACCTCCGGTGAGGATCACAACATCGGAACGATCCAGTGCAGTACGGATCACGTCACGCATACGGCCTTCATTATCACCTACTACATCCTGATAGTAAACACTTAACCCAAGCAGGGCGCATTTTTCAGAAAGATAGGCGCTGTTGGTATTTACGATATTTCCTAGAAGGATCTCGGTTCCTACGGATATCAGTTCTGTGATCATGAAAAGAAACTCCTTTCGTATACTCTGATCCCTACTCCTGCATGGAAAGGACCTTTCTGTTCTGCATGATATAAGTCAGCAGGGAGATAATGGTCAGTGCAACGGACAGCCAGATAAATATCTGTGTCAGCACTGCAAAAACACCTCCGAAATCCAGCATCAGAAGTATGATCATGATCATCTGGGAAACGGTTTTGAATTTTCCCCAGTAGTTTGCGGCAATGACAATTCCGTTCTCCGCTGCGATCAGACGGAAACCGCTGATGATAAATTCCCGTCCGATGATAATGATCACAACCCATGCCGGAAGCTTGTCAACCTCGATCATGCAGATCATGGCAGAGCATACCAGAAGCTTGTCTGCCAGCGGATCCATAAATTTTCCAAAATTAGTTATCAGGTTATATTTTCTGGCAAGATGACCGTCAAACCAGTCTGTCACACTTGCTGCGACAAAAATCGCAAGACAGATCCAGCGGTTTGCTTCTCCTCCCCAGCCTGTCAGTAAGAAAACTACAAGAAATGGTACAAGTATCATTCTTGCAACTGTAAGTTTATTCGGTGTATTCATCGCTCAGCACTCCTATCAAATCATACTCAAGCGCACCTGTCACACGTACCTTTGCAAAATCACCTGTCATAAGCAGTTCGCCTGTCTGAACGAAAATGTATCCGTCAACCTTCGGTGCATCCCCGTAGGTACGTCCGATATAGGCACTTTCATCTGCAACTTTTCCTTCGATCATAACAAGAAGTTCCTGTCCGATACGGTCCTGGCCTCTGTCATAAGAAATCTCCTGCTGAAGCTCCATCAGCTCATCTCTGCGTTCTTCCTTCACTTCTTCCGGAACCTGGTCTGCCATCTCTGCTGCCGGGGTATTCTCCTCCGGAGAGTAAGTGAAGACACCGAGACGGTCAAATTCCATCTCATCTACGAACTCCTTCAGTTCTTCATGGTCTTCCTCCGTCTCACCCGGAAATCCGGTGATCAGAGTTGTACGCAGTACGATATCCGGAATCTCCTTACGGAGCTTTCCGACAATATCGATCAGTTCCTGTTTGGAAGTACGGCGGCCCATTCTCTTAAGAATTCGGTCCGATGCGTGCTGGATCGGAATATCCAGATAATGACAGATCTTCTTCTCATCACGAATAGTTTCGATCAGTTCATCGTAAATCTCCTCCGGATAACAGTAAAGGATGCGGATCCAACGGATACCTCTGATCTCACAGAGCTTCTTTTAAAAGAATGTGAAGAGATTTTTTGCCGTAAAGATCTTTTCCGTAAACGGTGGTCTCCTGTGCTACCAGGATCAGTTCTTTCACTCCCTGTTCAGCCATATCCTCTGCCTGGGCGATGAGGCGCTCCATAGGAACGCTTCGAAATTTACCTCTGAGCTTCGGGATAATGCAGTAGGTACAGTGCTTGTCGCAGCCTTCCGCGATCTTCAGGTAGCCGAAATGTCCACCTGTTGTAAGGACACGTTTGCTTCCTGTATCCGCAGATAATCAATATCACGGAATTCTTCGAAATGATTTCCGGCTACTGCTTCCTCCAGAGCCTTTACGATGTCGCCGTAGGATGTAGTTCCAAGAACAGCATCGACCTCCGGAACCTCCTCAATGATCTCTTTCTGGTATCGCTGTGCCATACAGCCGGTAACGATCAATGCATGGCAGCTTCCTGTTTTTTTGTATTCTGCCATTTCAAGAATGGTTTCCACACTCTCTTCCTTGGCATCCTTGATAAAACAGCAGGTGTTGATCACGATTGCATCTGCTGTGTTTCATCGTCTGTGATCTCATGACCTCCGGCTGTAAGAAGTCCCAGCATTTCTTCAGAATCCGCCAGGTTCTTGTCACAGCCAAGAGAGATGAATAATATTTTCATAAAATTACTCCGCTTCTGTCTGAGCTGCTTCTGCAGTCTCAGTGCCTCTGCGGTCTCGCCCTCTGCTGCCTCAAGAGCCTCCTTCTCAGCTTCAAGAGCCTCCAGCTCTTCCTCTTCCTCCTGTCCGGGAAGGATCTTTACTTTGCCCTTGTAAAGCTCATCAATGGCAACGGAAAGCGGTTTCTTTCCTGCTGCCCCCGGTACAAGCGGCTCTGCTCCTGCGATCAGCTGGCGGGCACGTTTGCTTGCTGCAAGTACAAGAGAATAACGGCTGTTCAGCACGAGAGCCTCATCGTCGTCCTCGTTGTTTGTGTTGATAGCCTCAATTAATTCTGAATAAGATGGATGTATCATATCTTTTCTCCCTTCTGTAACGGCAGGGCCGTATTTAACTTGTTAATTGGTATTTATAAAAAAGCTTCCGCTTCTTTCTGGATCCTGGATACAAAATCATGATTCCTGGATGTACGCATGCGCTCACACCGGATGGTCTCATGAAGTGTATCAACACATTCCTCCAGATCATCATTGATCAGGAGATAATCATATTTATCCATTCCTCTGGATTCTTCAACCGCTCTTCTGAGACGCCCGTTGATCACATCCAGAGTCTCTGTTCCGCGACCTACCAGACGGTTCTTAAGCTCCTCCATAGACGGCGGACATACAAATACCAGCAGTGTATCCGGAAACTTCTCACGGATCTTCATGGCACCCTGGATCTCGATCTCAAGGATCACATCTTTCCCTGCGGAAAGTTGCTCCTCTACATATTTGCGGGGTGTGCCATAATAATTCTCCACATACTGTGCATACTCGATCAGTCCGTCTTCCCGGATCAGCTGTTCAAATTCTTCTTTTGTGCGGAAGAAATAAGCCTCTCCGTCCTTCTCGCCTGGTCTTGGATTTCTGGTAGTAACAGAAACAGATAATGCATAATTGTCATATTTTTCCATCAGCCGTTTCATGACAGTACCTTTTCCGGAACCGGAAAAGCCCGAAACAACAACTAAAATTCCCTTACTCATTTCCTTCCTCCCTCGTTTCCTCTCCATACGCTTCCGAAAATCTCCTGGCAATGGTTTCCGGCTGCAGAGCGGAAAGGACAAGATAATCATCGGAAGTAACGATCACTGCTTTTGTTTTTCTTCCCTGTGTGGCATCGATCAGAGTTCGGGTTCCCTTGACACTCTGTATCATGCGCTTTACAGGAGCGGCATCCGGACTTACCACAGCCACGATCTTGCGTGAATTGACAACATTTCCAAAGCCTACATTAATAAGTTTCGCCATTTACGCTCTCCCTTTCTGTCTGTGTACAGCCTGTTTCCTGCCCGGTTACTCGATATTCTGGATCTGCTCACGGATCTTCTCGATCTCTGTCTTCAGATCGATAGCCGCGTTGGATACAATAAGATCATTGGATTTAGACAGGATAGTGTTCGCCTCACGGTTCATCTCCTGTGCCATGAAATCCATCTTACGTCCCACGCCCTCGTTCTCGTCCAGGATCTTTCTCATTCCGTGGATGTGGCTTCGAAGACGTACCGTCTCCTCATCATTGCAGATCTTATCTGAAAAAAGTATCACCTCTGCGGCGATCCTGGAATCATCGATCTGGTTATCTTCAAGTAGCTCGTGCATCTTGGCTTCCAGTTTCTCCCGATAAGCCTTCACTACTTCCGGAGAACGTTTTTCCACTACATCGACCTTTGCTTCCAGTCCGTCCAGCTTCCCAAGAAGATCCTGTTTCAGATTAGCACCCTCACGCTGGCGGGTCTCCACAAATTTCCGGCAGGCCTCATGAAGCGGACCCTCCAGAAAATTCCAGAGCTCTTCCTCATCCGGAGCCTGCTCTTCCATTGTAAACACATCCGGATATCTGGAAAGTGTGGAAACACGGATATCATTCTCGATCCCCAGTTCCTCACTCATCTGGTTCAGATAGCCCAGATATTCCTTTGCCAGCTCTGCATTGTATTTCAGAGCCATTCCGCCCATTGTATAGTCTTCATAGGTGATGAACACATCGACTTTGCCGCGGCGGATATAAGTCTTCATCACATTTCGGATCTCTCCCTCAAAATAGCTGAGTCTTTTCGGAATTTTGATGTTCAGATCCAGATATCTGTGATTGACGGATTTCAGTTCAACAGAAACCTTACGCTCTCTGGAAACTGCTTCTGCCCTGCCAAAGCCGGTCATACTTTTTATCATGTTATCCTCCAATACTGCCTCTTAAGTTTATCAGCTGCTGATAAATACAGTAACTGATTGCATACGGATTTATTATAGTTCATTCCAAAACCCTAGTCAAACTCTTTTTTTACTGTTATAATGATTGATGTTGAAATGGAGGTAAAATCATGGCATTTGACGGAATTACAGTTTCTGCTCTCGTGGCAGAGATCGATGATAATTTAAAAGGCGGACGTATCAACAAGATCGCCCAACCGGAAAACGATGAACTTTTGATCACAGGAAAGGGCGCAAATGGACAGAAACGTCTTCTCTTAAGTGCAAGCGCATCCCTTCCTCTGATCTATTTTACAGATAAGAACCGTATCAGTCCTTTAACTGCACCGAACTTCTGCATGCTTCTCAGAAAGCACATCGGAAGCGCCCGTATCCTTGATGTGAAACAGCCTGGAATGGAGCGTGTGGTGGAATTTGAGCTGGAGCATCTTAATGAGCTGGGGGATCCCTGCAGAAAGCGTCTGATCATGGAACTGATGGGCAAGCACAGCAACATCATCTTCTGTGACGAAAAGGGAATGATCCTGGACAGCATCAAACATGTCTCTTCTCATATGAGCTCTGTCCGTGAGGTTCTTCCCGGAAGAGAATATTTCATTCCCAATACCAGGGAATAAAGAAAATCCGCTGACTGTTTCCGAGGAGGAGTTCACACAGCACATCTGTAAAAAGCTGTGAATATTTCCAAGGCGCTTTACACTTCACTCACAGGTATGAGCCCGGTAATGGCTGAGGAGATCTGCTACCGTGCATCCATTGACGGAAGCGATGCATCGCAGTCCCTGGATGAGGCAGCCTGCACCCATCTTTATCATACCTTTCTCCGCCTTATGGAACAGATCCGGAACAGAGAGTTCACCCCGAATATTGTCTACCGCGGAGAGGAACCTGTGGAATACGGTGTCTTTCCTTATCAGCAGTTTGGCAGTGAATACCGCAGCGAAATCTTTGACAGTGTCTCTGTTATGCTGGAAACCTATTATGCTACCAAAAGTCTGCTGACACGTATCCACCAGAAATCCTCCGATCTTCGCCGTGTAGTACAGACCGCTCTGGAACGTAACCGAAAAAATACAACATCCAGAAAAAGCAGCTGAATGATACTGCCAAAAAAGATAAATTCAAGATTTACGGTGAACTGATCAACACCTACGGATACGGGCTTGAGGAAGGCTGCAGATCCTTTACGGCACTGAACTATTACACCAATGAGGAGATCACTATCCCTCTTGACCCGACACTGACTCCGGCACAGAATTCCAAGAAATATTTTGATAAATACGGAAAGCTAAAGCGTACAGAGGAAGCCGTCACAGAACAGATCACAGATACGGAAAGTGAGATCTCTCATCTGGAATCTATCTCCAATGCTCTGGATATTGCCAGATCTGAAAGTGACCTTTCCCAGATCAAGGAAGAGCTCACTGAGTACGGCTATATCAAACGTCACTACACAAACAAAAAAGGCCAGAAAGCCCAGCCGAAATCCAAACCGCTCCACTACATATCCAGTGACGGTTTTGATATCTATGTGGGAAAAAACAATTTCCAGAATGATGAGCTGACTTTCAAGTTCGCAACCGGAAATGACTGGTGGTTCCATGCAAAGAAAATGGCTGGTTCCCATGTGATCGTCCGCACCAAAGACGGTGAACTTCCGGACCGTACCTTCGAAGAAGCAGGCCGCCTGGCAGCCTGGTACTCCAAAGGACACTCTGCTCCCAAGGTAGAAATCGATTATATCCAGAAAAAGCATGTGAAAAAACCTGCCGGTGCGAAACCCGGTTTCGTTGTTTATTACACCAATTATTCTCTCATGCTTCTCCGGATATTTCGAATCTGAAAGAGGTTACGGAGTAATAACTATTCAACAAAAAACCTTCCTGTGTTTTCTTATTTCTTCAAGACCGGATACCTGTATCTCTGCAAGTATCTGTCCTGAGAAATTTTTCTGTAAACACAGGAAGTTTTTTTATTGAACATTCGCACTCCGCTTCGTTACATGCTCACGAACAAAAATCGCAAAACGATTTTGTTCAGATCTCCAGTTTTTTCTTCACTGCCGGTGCAATAGACGTATCTGCTTTATGATATGGGATCAGTGTAGACTGCAGTGCATGGTACAGATCAGATTTTCCGGGCCATACGGTTCCTTTCAGATGATTCTGCTCATCCAGCTGATGAAACCAGGAGCCGTTTTCGTGATCCATGACCACTTCATCCAGGTACTTCATAAACGCAGCATAATCTTTCGCATATTTCTCCTTACCGGTCACCTGATAAAGAACTGCAGAGGTATTGATCGCTTCCGCAAGAGTCCAATGCATACGGTCATGTACCACCGGTTTGCCATTCCAATCTGTCGTGTATACAATTCCCGGTGCACCATCTGCGTTCCAGCCGTCTTTTATTGCTGTTGTGTAAAGGTTTTCTGCTGCCTGAAGATGTATTTCCAGTTTTTCTTTCTCTTCTCCACAGTTTGCAAGCGTCCACTGTGTGATCAGCCTTGCCCATTCGATTCCATGTCCCGGTGTTGCGCCGTATGGCTTGAACGGATCATCCGGACGGTCACGGTTGCAGTCAAGATCTGCCACCCATTCCTTCGTAAAATGTTCCGGGATCCTCCAGGAGTTATCTTCTGCCCACTGGATCACATGATCAATGATCCTGCCTGCACGAATGTGATATTTTTTATCCCCGGTGACATCTCCTGCTGCCAGAAAAGCCTCTACCGTATGCATATTGGCATTTAATCCCCGGTAATCATCCAGCACGGTAAATTCCGTATTCCAGGTATCGCAGGCCAGCCCCTCCTCTTCATTCCAGAAATGTCGGTCATAAACAGCCAATGCCTCTTCAAGGAGCTCTTTCGCCCCGGGCCTTCCGGCTGTCAGTGCGGAAGATGCAGCCAGGATCACAAATGCATGGGCATAACACTGTTTATTGGGCACAATATCTCCTTCCGGTGTTACACCTGCATACCAGCCACCGTTTTTTTCATCGTGAAGCTCTCCCTTCAGACCTTTCAATGCCGCATCCGCAAGCTCTTCGCTTCCCTCATGGCCAAGCATCAGACCCAGACTGTATACATGCGCCATACGACAGGTGATCCAGGTTTCCCGGTTTCTGTCCTTCCATGGTGTTCCGTCGTCCCCCAGATAATAGGAACCTCCATTCGGTGAAGGAAACCGATGCCCGAAATTCAAAAGCTCCTCACAGGATGCTTTCAGAAATTCCCGGTTTTCTTTTGTGCTGATCTCATATTTGCTGTTCATTTCAACCACCCCATCTGTTTTTCTTTAGGATATCATTCTTTTTAGGGAACTTCAATTCTTTTAGATTCTTTTAGATTCTTTTGGATTCTTTTGACAGATTGACGAAAAAAGGAGAATGCCCTATATGCATTCTCCTCATATCAGATTTCTTAATTCCATTACCGTAACGGTCACAGATAGTCCTGTATTAATCTTCAAAACAGGTGATCACATAACGCTCACTTTCCATGATCACATCAGAAACATTGTCTCTGTCCCAGATCGCATCACTGATGATATCTTTCAGCTTATCATCCATAACGATATTAAAATTCTCCTCGATCACCTGAAACGGGACTCCCTCATTCTCCTGTGCATACTCCATGATAAAATCAAGAATCTTCTCTTCCATACCTTAAAATCTGCCTTTCTGTAAATACTAACGTTTAATATATTACATCAGATTTCCGCAGATGTCCAGATATTTTCCAGCCATGTCCATGCGGTATTCCATAAGATATTATGCCAGTATACACACCCCTTCACATTTCGTTCTATATCAGAATCTGGTATGTCGGTTCACATATTTTGCTTTATATTTGGAGTACACAATGGTCTGATCCTTGTAAAGGCCATAATATCCCGATGCTGCATAGCTGATAGATACTGCGATCAGATAGAAGGATACTCCCTTAAAGCCAAACATTTCAAAAGCGATCAGGATCGAAGTGATCGGACAGTTGGTCACACCGCAGAAAACTGCTGCCATTCCGCAGGCTGCACAGATCGACGGAGAAATTCCCATAAGATTACCCATCACACAGCCAAAGGTAGCTCCAATGCAGAAAGAAGGTACGATCTCTCCCCCGCGGAATCCTGCGCGCATAGTCAGTGCTGTAAGCACCATTTTCCAGAAAAAGGCGAAAGTATCCGCCTGTCCGTTTTCCACCGCTTTTTCAATAAGCTCCGCACCAGCGCCCATATATTCATCTGTTCTCAGAATAAAGGTGACAACAATGACCAGGCAGGCGCCCACTGCAACCCTGACATATTTATTCTTAAACCATCTGCCATAAAGTCCTGCTGCACCATTCAGCGCAATACAGAACATAATGCTGACAATTGCACAGCCCAGAGCGATCACTCCCATTTTCAGGCCAGTTTCCACAGTCAGTGCCGGAATATCCGTCACATGAAAACTTTCAGGTGTGACTCCCATTCCGGCTGCAAATCCGGAAGCAATCAATGACGCGATCATACACGGCATCAGTGCTGCATAATACATCACGCCCACACTGACCACTTCCAGCGCAAAAACTGCCGCTGCCATCGGTGTTCCAAACAATGCGGAAAACGCCGCGCTCATGCCGCACATAACAATTACATGACGGTCCTCCTCGTCCAGATGGATCCATCTTCCAAGCTGGTTGGCAATACTTCCTCCAAGCTGGATCGCTGCTCCCTCACGTCCCGCAGAACCACCGGCAAGATGAGTCAGCGCCGTTGTGATAAAGATCAGAGGCGCAGAAAGGATTGGCACATCATCTCTGGAACGCACGGTAGAAAGAACCTGATTGGTCCCTCCATCCTCTTTTCCAAGCTTCTCATACAAAAATACAATGACAAGTCCGGATAATGGCAGCAAAAGAAAAATCCATTCATGCGCCTTCCGGTAACTGGTCACTGCCTTCAACGTAAAAGAAAACAGTGTGCTGGCAGCACCTACGATACATCCTGTAATGACAGCAAAAACCAGCCACTTGATCAGATTTGAGATATCCCGGCTGATTCTTGCACTGTAATAATATAAATGTTCCTTTAATCTTTTGTTATGATCGATCCCCATGTTCCTTCCCTTCTTTTCTTTACTGTCTGCATTATACTACATTTTTCCTCTCAGTAAAAGCAGGAAGAGAAAGCCCTGTTATTTTTTCTTCCGTGAAATATGCCTGTGTATCAGGATCGAGAATACACTGATCATCACAAGAAGCACTGCGGAGAGCCAGAATGCCGGAGACTTCGGATTTTTGATATTTGCTCCAAATATTGTAGCGAGAATAACTCCCGGCAGCGTTCCAAGCACGCCACCTGCCATATAGGTTCCAAATGGAATCTTTTCAGCTCCGAGAAACAGACTCACAGCATCTCCCGGTAAAAAGTTCAATGTCCGCATAAAAAATGAAATATACAGGCAATTTCCGTTCTGGTAATCTACTACTGTTTTCAGTTTCGGATATTTAGCTGTAAGACTTTCCACCATGGATGCACCTGAGAAGCGTCCCATCCAATATGGAAGTGCCAATGTGACTGCTCTTCCCAGAAAGTTCACCAGAAGTGCTGTTCCTGTAGAAAACAGATGCCCTACAGCAAGCTGCAGGATCGCAATTGGAAATATAAAAGAGACACTTTTCACTGCATAAAGCCCAAGCATAAGTAATGCAGCCTTAACAGGTTCCTCCGGTGTATAGCTTAAGATCCTTTCCACAGACAGATCCTCTCTATAACGGATACAGAAAAGGAGAAGCACAAGAAGGAGCACCGCCGGCAGATATTTTCTGATGTTATCAATCATTTTTTTCATGGTCTGATCCCTCCGTTTTCAAAAAAAGAGCACCGGCACCTGTTTCCGGTACCGTGCTCTTTCATAAGTTCTGCTTTTTTAAGTTTCAGGATCAGCAGCCTTTCTTCGCTGCCTTTCTCTCCTGGTCTTCCTTCCACATTTCCTCTGCTACCGGCTTCCAGTTTTCAGCATACCGGTCACATTTCGCACAGAGATGCTCTGCACTCTCCGGTGACTGAAGATCTGTGGAATGTGCTCCGGATTTTTCTACCATTTCTCTCAGCTTCTGCGGATTTTCAAGCATCGGGCATGGACGGTACATATTGTCATTAAACGGCTGTCCGTCATGATATGCCATCATCATCGGAGACTGCAGTGCTTCCAGAAGTGTTTTCTCGCGGATATTGGAATCAGAATAATGGATAAACACACATGGATCGATATCGCCGTTTGCATTGATATGCAGATAGCGACGGCCGCCTGCAATACATCCTCCCACAAACTCTGCATCATTCTGGAAATCCATGGCAAACAACGGCTTTGTTGCACGGTATTTACGGATACGCTCATAGGTTTCTCTTCTCTGTGCAGGAGTAGGAAGCAGCTCCGGTGCTGCATCATTTCCAACCGGCATATAATGGAAATACCAGATAAAGTACGCTCCAAGATCGATCAGGCTGTCGTAAAATGCCTCTGATGTGATAGACTCGAAATTTGCACTCGTATAACATGCAGAGATACCAAATACAAGCTTCTTCTCTCTGAGAAGATTGATGGCCTTGATAACCTTCTGGTATACACCATTTCCTCTTCTGCCATCTGTTGCAGTCTCAAATCCTTCCAGTGAAATTGCAGGAACAAAGTTTCCTACCCGAAGCATATCATTTGCAAAATCCTCATCGATCAGTGTTGCATTTGTGAAGGAAAGGAAGATACAGTCATTATGTTTCTCGCAAAGACGGATCAGATCCTTTTTTCTTACAAGTGGCTCTCCGCCTGTGTAAATATACATATAAACGCCAAGCTCCTTACCCTGGCGGATGATGTCATCGATCTCATCGTAGGTGAGGTTCAGCTTGTTTCCATACTCTGCTGCCCAGCATCCTGTACAGTGCAGGTTACATGCACTTGTTGGGTCAAGAAGGATTGCCCACGGGATATTACAGCCATATTTCTCACGGCATTCATCCTGTTTCTTCCAGCCTGCAAGATTTGCATTGATAAAGAAGTTTGCAACCAGAGTTTTCATAACATGCGGATCAATATCAGTTACCAATCTATGAATAAACGGATAATACGGATGTTCCGGATTAGAAATGGCTGCGCGGATCATTGCTCTCTGTGTAGGAAATCCACCACCGGAAAATTTATCTGCCCAGTCCATGATCTTGATAAAATTCTTATCCGGATCTTTATAAACATAATTGAATGCCTGTTCAAGTCCGAATTTCTTAAGTGTGTTCATTGCGCTCATACTATCTCTCCTTATTTCTCTCAATGTAAATATGCAATCTAGCTAAACGGACATCTTCATTCCGTCACACTGCATTTCGAGTACCAAAGCTTTCTTACTATCTTTGCCTGACTCATGGTGTTACTGTACGTTTTTTCCATTTGAATAACAATAGACAATATAATTGGCATGACCAAAAACTAGGCAAATCTGTTAAAATGCCTAAATATTTTTTAATAATCCTATAAATAAAGGGTTTTTAGGTCAATATTTGTGAGTTGACACCATTTTTACACCATTTTACCAGCTATTTCAGCTCGCCTTCTTATAGTTTCGTTCATCGCATCTTCAAGCATTAATATATTTGTGAGTTTTTGAGATTCATTTG
>ENA-OQHY01000479-OQHY01000479.1-human-gut-metagenome-genome-assembly--contig:-NODE-479-length-22559-cov-6.443340_pt1 | contig 22559 bp, 19 predicted proteins | sample MGYA00242570_ERZ504733 | MGnify/ENA primary metagenome ERZ504733 (study PRJEB26092, sample SAMD00036219) | human gut metagenome | host: Homo sapiens | study: EMG produced TPA metagenomics assembly of... | reverse complement strand
GAAAAAGAAAAAAATCAAGGACAGATTTTTCTTTTACACAATGATTACAAGGCTTGAAAACCGAAATTCCGAGGTTGCGTGTTCGTGTCCGAACTGCGGTGCGGTAAGCAGTGTAAGAGAGCTTCTCAACGGTTGTAAAAACTGCAAAACTCGCTTTATTATGGACGATTTGTTCCCGAAGGTTACAAACTTCTACTTTGTAAAAACCTATTCGCTTGCGAACAAGTCAACGAAAAAGGTGCTTGCTCCGTACCTTCTCGGCGGAATTGCCGCCGTTGCGGCATTTACGGTATGGGTGGTTGTAAAGGACGGAACTTTTGATCCCGCAACCGCAAATATGGTCTATGAAATCGGCATAAGAGCAATCCCCGTACTGCTCGGCGGACTTTTGGCGGGGTACCTTGCATGGGCATTAAAAACGCTTTTTGGACTTTTTGTCGGTGCGGCAAAGAGCATTCCTATGATAGGTCCGCACCTCAATTGTCAGAAAAGACTTCCGTGGCTTATGAAAGAGGTTAATCCCAACTTCTCATATGAATACTTTATCGGCAAGGTGCTTGCTTTGCTCAAGATTATGATTTTCAGCGATGATTACACAAACCTCGCAGTCTATGAGGGCAATCCGATGAAAAATCCTTTCGGAGATATTGTTGACATCAAGTACAGAGGAGTGTCAAAGCTTAATTCGTTCAATGTCACAAACGGATGTTGCTATGTTGATATGACCGTTTACGCAACGACCGTGAAAAACAAAAATTCTTCATTTAGGGTTAAAAACGAAAAGTTCAGACTTACCGTTTGCAGAAGTGTGAACGCCATGGATGACGGAGTTTTCACAATGAAAAAAGTAACCTGTAAAAGCTGCGGCGCAAGCTTTGATGCAACAAGAGAACGCAACTGCCCGTATTGCGGAAATCCTTATCATCTCGGCAACGATGACTGGGTTGTTGTAAGCTTCGGAAAAGGTTAATTTAAATTTCAGAATACATATTAATATAAAGAGGAAAACTGATATGTTCGGAAAAAACAAATCAACGGGTTCAATCGAGTACATTGTAGTGGGACTCGGCAACCCCGACAGAAAATACGAAAACACACGTCACAACGCAGGCTGGCTTGCAATTGACCGCATTGCCGACAAGCTCGGTTGTGATGTGAACAAGATAAAATACAAAAGCTTTATCGGCACTTGCACTGTAAACGGCGCAAAAGTTATGCTGATGAAACCCACAACATATATGAACAACAGCGGTCAGGCAGTTGTTGAGGCGATGAACTTCTACAAAATCCCACCCGAAAATGTCATTGTAATTTTTGACGATATCTCGCTTGGTGTCGGAAAAATGCGTATCCGTTCAAAGGGCAGTGACGGCGGTCAAAGGGGAATGCGCAGTATCATCTATCTCAGCGGAAGCGATAAATTCCCCCGCATCAAGGTTGGCATAGGCGCAAAGCCAAATCCCGACTGGGACCTTGCCGACTGGGTGCTTTCAAAGTTCACTCCCGATGAAATGAAAAAGCTTGATGAAATTTTTGACAATGCCGAAAAAGCAATCGAGCTGATTATTGACGGCAAAACCGACCGTGCTATGAATTTGTTCAACTGAAAAGGGACAAAGAAATGAATAATCTCAACTTTCTTGTTGATGTCCTCAAAGAGTCACCCGTTTTCAAAACGCTTGAAAAGAATGTCAAGCCGGGCAGAACGGTCTGTGCTTCGGGACTTTCAACAATTAACAAATCAAATATCATCTATGCGCTGTGCCGCCTCAAGGGCGTCACGGCATTTTGTCTTGCCTCCGATGAAAAAGAGGCGCAGACTTTGTGCAACGACCTTTCGTGCATGGGACTTCGTGCCTATGTTTATCCCGTGCGTGACTTCAACTTTCTTGACTTTCAGAGCCGTTCGCACGAGTACGAGCACGCAAGACTTAAAGTTTTGCTCAAGCTTATCAATCATGAATGCGATGTTGCAATTGCGTGTGTTGATGCGGCGGCACAGCTTACCGTTCCGAGAAATGTGCTTGAACAGTCGGTTATTGAATTTGAAGAGGGCAGGGAGCTCTCGCTTGAAAAGGCGACAAAGGCGCTTACTCTGCTCGGCTACGAACGCTTTGATGCGGTAGAGGGCAGCGGTCAGTTTTCGCTGAGAGGCGGTATTCTCGACTTCTTTATGCCCGACAGCGACTATCCCGTGAGATGTGAATTTTGGGGCGATGAAATTACCGACCTCAGCTATTTTGACATTGAAACACAGAGAAGATTTAAAAAGGCTGACAAAATTACGCTTTCGCCCTCAACCGAAATCGTAATTGAGGACAGAGCCGCCCTTGCAGATAAAATTGAACACAAGGCAAAGCTCCTCCGTTCCAAGAACAGCGCCAAAGCCAAGGAAAAACTTTTTTCAGAGGCAGAGCTTATCCGCAGCGGTGCAATGATTGCCAATGCGGACAAATTTATCAATCAGATTTACGATAAACCCGAGTCGCTTTTTGATTATCTTGACAGAAACACCCTCGTTTTTGCGTCCGAATTTACTGCAATTCAGGAACGGGGAAAGTCAATGGACTTTATCAGCAATGAAACCCTTATGCAAGGCTTTGAAGACGGAACTCTTTGCAGAGGTTTTGACCGCTTTGCGCTCACATTCAACGAATGTACCGAGTTTTTGCAAAGTCACGGAACAATCGTGCTTGAAAACTTTGTTCACGGAAGTATGCCTATCAAGCTGTCGGAAATCATCAGCTTTTCAACAAAACAGCTCTCGGCATGGGGCGGTTCGTATAAACAGCTAAAAGAAGATGTTGACGGACTTTTTACCCCCGAAAGCAAGGGCGTTATATTTGCAGGAACAGAAAGAGCCGCCAAAAATCTTTGTGACACCTTTAACGCAGACGGCATAAACGCTGTTTACAGCGAGGGTGCGGATAAGATTTCAAAGGGCGAACTGCTTGTTATGCAGGGTGCATTGAGTGCGGGTTTTGAGTATCCGTCACAAAAGTTTTTTGCAATAACCTACAGTCAGGTTTCGTACCGTCCCGAAAAGTCCAAAAAGAAGAAGTAAAAAGACGGGACAGGAAATTTACAGCCTTTCCGAGCTTGCCCCAGGTGATTATGTTGTACACAATGTTCACGGTATCGGTGTGTTCGGCGGTATAAGAAAAATTGATACTCACGGAGTTATAAAGGACTATATCAAGATTGACTACGCAAAGGGCGATGTGCTTTATGTGCCTGTCACACAGCTTGATATGGTTGCAAAATATATAGGTCCGAAAGAGGATTCAAGGGTTAAGCTTAACGACTCGGTTCGGGCGACTGGCAAAAGGCAAAGGCAAGGGTTAAAACCTCTGTCAAGGACATTGCCAAGGAGCTTATTGAGCTTTACTCACAGCGTATGAAAGCCAAGGGCTATGCCTTTTCGGCAGATAACGAGTGGCAGAGAGATTTTGAACTCAGCTTTGAATATGACGAAACTCCCGACCAGCTGCGTTGTTGTGAGGAAATCAAGCATGACATGATGCGTTCGTCGCCGATGGACAGACTTCTCTGCGGTGATGTCGGATTCGGCAAAACAGAGGTTGCACTCCGTGCCGCCTTTAAGTGTATTGCAGATTCAAAGCAATGCGCATTGCTCTGCCCCACAACAATCCTCGCATGGCAGCATTATCAGACGGTAATCAAGCGTTTTGAGGGCTATCCCGTTCGTGTGGAACTGCTTTCAAGATTCCGTACAGCAAAACAGCAGAAAGAAATTCTCCAAAAGCTAAAGCGAGGAGAAATTGATATGATTGTCGGAACTCACAGACTTGTGCAGAAGGATGTTGAATTCCGTGACCTCGGACTTGCAATCATAGATGAGGAACAGCGTTTCGGTGTTGCCCAAAAGGAGAGGTTCAAGGAACTGTGCAAAAATGTCGATGTGCTTACGCTCTCGGCTACTCCTATTCCGAGAACCCTCAATATGGCAATGAGCGGTCTGCGTGATATGAGCGTTATCGAAGAAGCACCGACAAACCGTCAGCCTGTTCAGACCTATGTGCTTGAACACGATGATGCGGTTATCAACGAGGCAATCCGCCGTGAACTCCGCCGTGGCGGTCAGGTGTTCTATCTTCACAACAATGTTGAAACAATTTCTTCATGTGCCGCAAAAATTCAGGAGGCTGTTCCCGAGGCAAAAATCGCAATCGGTCACGGCAAAATGAAAGAGGGCGAACTCAGCGAAGTTTGGCGACAGATGCTTGAACAGGAGATTGATGTGCTTGTCTGCACAACAATTATCGAAACGGGTGTCGATTTGCCGAATGCCAACACCCTTATTATAGAAAATGCCGACTGTATGGGACTTTCGCAGTTGCATCAGCTCAGAGGCCGTGTGGGCAGAAGTTCACGAAGGGCATATGCCTACTTTACCTTCAGACGGAACAAGGTTCTCACGGAGATTCAGCAGAAAAGGCTTGCCGCAATCAGGGAATTTACAGAATTCGGCAGCGGCTTCCGCATTGCAATGCGTGACCTTGAACTGCGAGGTGCGGGCAATATTATGGGAGCACAGCAGCACGGGCATATGGAATCGGTCGGTTACGATATGTACCTCAAGCTTCTTGATGAGGCAGTAAGCGAGGAAAAGGGCGAGCAGAATGTCACAAAAGACCTCGACTGTCTTATTGATATTTCGGTTGACGCTCATATTCCCGAAAGCTATGTTGAAAGTCTTACACTTCGTCTTGATGTTTACCGCAGAATTGCCGATATCCGCAGTAACGAGGACGCAGACGATGTTATTGACGAGCTGCAGGACAGATTCGGCAAGATTCCGAACTCGGTTCTCGGACTTATCGACATTGCCCTTGTGCGTAACAAGGCTTACTCAATGGGCATTTACGAAATCAGACAGAACGGCACAACACTCATGCTCTTTGTAAACGAACTCAAATCCCCTCAGGTTGCCGACTTGCTCATTGCTTTGGGCGGAAAGGCAAAGCTTGTTGCCGGAGCAAAACCGTGCGTTGCGGTTGAGTGCAAAAACAGTTCCGCTCCGCTTGAAATCCTCACCAAAATTTTTGGTGTGCAGTAATTTAACGGTATAAAGCCGTAATTTGTTAAGAAAAAACCTCCCGAAACTACAAAAATGCTGTTTTTCGGTGGAAATTCTCAACAAAATTTTATAAAAATGTAGACAATGACGATTTTTTTGTGTATAATCGTAAGGTACATTATCCTGTGAAAGTGTGTTTGCAGGACACTTTGCATTTAATTTTTCAGAAGGACGGTAAAAAACTATGAAGCCTAATATCAAGGTTGGTTCATTTTTACTTGCAATTGTTATGATGTTCTCAGTTTTTGCAATTGCAGGTTGTACACCCACAACTCTTAACAAAGAATGGTCGTATAAGACAAGCGACAACGAGCTTGCCATCGGCGTTTATATCTACTCACTCAATGCAGCTTACAGTCAGGCTGAGTCATTTGCTAAAAAGCTTGACGATTATGATTCGACATCTGACAAGTGGCTTGATGAAAAAATCAAGGACGATGACGGCAACGAGCAGGTTGCAAGAGAGTGGATTAAAGATCAGGCTAAGAAAATGTGCCTCAGCTACCTCGTAGTTGACGAACAGCTTAAAAAGGAAAATGTAAACATCGGTCAGGCAACTCTTGACTCCGCAACAAGTCAGGCTGAATCATACTGGAATGTCGGTCCGTATGCGTCACAGGGTTATGTAATGCCGATGAAGAAGCAGTATGAAAAGTACGGTGTTTCACTCGACAGCTTTGCATACTGCACAACTCTCTACAACACAAAGTATGAGGCTCTCTTCAAAGCAGTTTACGGCAAGGGCGGTTCAAAGGAAGTTTCCGACGCCGACCTTACAAAGTATTTCAAGGAAAACTATACGGACTACTCATATCTTCCCGTGAACCTTTATACATCAACAAAAGATGAGGCAGGTTCATCAAAGAATGTTGCAATGAGCGACAAGGAAATCAAGAAGGTTGAGGATCAACTTAACGGCTACAAGAATGACCTTAACAAGGGCGGTTCTTTTGATGATGTTATTGCATCATACAAGAAGTCAAGCGGTTCGGGAACAGATTCTTCTGTTTCAAAGGTAGAAGTTCTCGACAAGAGCTCAATCGGTGACGAGCTTAAAGAGGCTATCGGCAAGCTTAAAACAGGCAAGGCTGAAACTCTCAAGGTTGCAGCGGCGACAGCGCAATCTACTATCTCGTTTATAAGAAAGACGTCAGCAAGGATGTTGACAGCTATATCGGCAACGAATCAAACAGAGCCGGTGTACTTGCGTCAATGAAGTCAGACGAATTTTCAAAGTACATTGACAGTCTTGCAGAGAAACTCAAGTATGAAGAAAACACTTCGGTTATTGACAAGTATAAGCCTGAACTCTTCTTCGTTGCGGTTGAGCCTACAACATCGGCGTCAACAACATCGGCATCCGATAAAAGCTCAAAATAATTGATATCGGACATACAACAGACGCATTTTCAGATTATTCTGAAGAAAGGGGCTTTTATGAAAAAACATTCAAAGCTTTGCGCAATTTTTCTGACGGCACTTTTGAGCATTTCTGCTGTGAGCTTTTCCGTATCGGCAGTCGGTGAGGAGGTTGATCCCGGCGGAGATTCAAGCGTTATTGTTGATCCCGTAGAGCCGGAGCCCGAGCCCGAACCGGAACCGGAACCATCACCGGAGCCTGAGCCTGAGCCGGAGCCGCAGCCACAGCCCGATCCTGTGTATCCGGACTCGTCGGACAGTTCATCATATGTAGATCCCGGCTATTCGTCAAGTGATTCGTCATATGACAACAGCTATAACTATGACAGTAGCTATGACTATAACAATAACAGTTATGACAATAATTACAGCAGCAGTCAGACTTACTACTACTCTGAGCCGTCATATGTAGGCGGCGGTCAGTCCTATGTTGCTCCGTCAAATACTGCTCCGTCAGCGTCGCTCATCAAGTCTGACGATAACATTGACGAAAAAACTCTTTCAAGCAACGACTGGTCGGATATCGCAAAAAATCTTAAAAATACCGACACATCGAGTTCTGACGGTGATGACTTTAACTTCATCAAGAACAATAACAGCAAGGGTGACAACGGTCATTGGATGTTCTATGTTTCACTCGTTTTACTCTCACTCGGTGTTGCAGGCATTGCGTACTTTGTAATTTCAACTGTTCTCAACAGAAAGAAGAGAGTCACAGTCGGCGGCAGAAGTAACGCTCCAAAGAGCAAATCTGCACAGCCACAGCGTTACAGCAGTAACGATGATTATGCCGATGATTACTCATCTTCAGGCAGAAAGTCCGAAAGACGCAGTAAGTACGATACTGCCGAAATTCAGCTTCCAAAGAACAACCAAAAGGGCGGAAGAAGATACAAGTAATTAGATAACTTTATAAAACAAAAGCAGTTCCAAAATCGGAACTGCTTTTTTGTTTGACTGTGTAATTAAATTTTCGCATGACTTCTGTCTGAATGTCAAAATCAGTTTTTGTCATACGGCTTTTTGTATGCCTCTTTGAACGGTTTTACAGTGCCGTCCTTTTCTTCAACGCTTACATTGTCAAGTGTTGCGTTGAACTGTGTGCGGATTTCGCCGAGATAAATTTTGTACAGCTCTTTCTGCTCTTTTTGCTCAGCCTCGGTAAGTCCCTGTTCCTTTTTCTTTTTTGCAAGCTCGTTAATTCTGTCAAGCATCTTTTTATCCATAAGTCAATCCTCCCGACCGTTATTTTGTTTTTGAGAGCAATCTGCTCCAAAGCTATGATATCACACAATCAGCCAAAGTGCAAATTTTCGATTTGTCGGTTGAAAACAAAAATTTTTTGTGCTATCATTCAATTAAAGCCGTTATACGGCAAATTTTTTCGGCGGTGAATTATGGAAAAATTCAGCTTATTACACCCGACAAATTCAAATGCATCCTACAGAACTCTCAACAAAGAGGCGCTGAATGATTTGTCGGTTGATTATATATGTGACGCTCTCACAAAAGAGCAGTATGAACGCAACAGCATAAAGCAGCTGCTGATAAATATTACGGATGACGAGGAAGTTATAAAATATCGTTGCGATGTTTTTGAGGATTTTCTCCGTTTTCCGAAACTTCGTGATGATCTATCCGCACTTCTTGTAAAGCTGAACGATTTGCGTGAAATTGAGCGCTTTCAAAAGGATACCGAGGCATCTTCCTTGTGGCAGCTTGTAAACCGACTTCGTGAAATGGACGGCTATGTTGATTGCATTACAAGAATAAAAAACACGCTTGAAACAATTGAAGTAAAGTCGCAGGGTCTGCTTGAGCTCAAGAAAAATGTTCAGTCAATTTACAATGACAGCGGTTTTCCCGAACTAAAAAAGGATATAATAGATACGCTTGCAAAGGCTCAAAAGCTCAAGAGCATTACACTCGGTGTGAATCTTGACGATTTGCTCCGCCCAAAGAGTGTGGGTGTAATCTCACTCAATGACAAAGAATTTACCGACAGCGGTATTCTCAAAAGATTTATGAAGTTTACAAACCGTGACAGCGAACTGCACCACGGCAACGATGTTTCGGGATTTTTAAGCTTTCATCCGTCCAATCCGTCAACCTCGCAGTTCGGGCTGGGACAGTTTGTTGTGGCGCTCAGCAGGATGTAAACCACACTATGAACAGCTCGCTGACCGGCGCAGATCCTATGTCTGACGCACTCAAAAATGTTGTTACCGATATCCTCCGCAGAACCGTAAATGACATAAAATCAATGCTCAACAGATATGTCAATGTCAACGGCTACTCGTTCGTTTCGCTTATGCCCGAAATCATTTTCTATATTCGTTTTGCAGAGCTTTGTGATAAGATGAAAAAGAAAAATCTTCCGCTGTGCAAGGCGGAAGTTTTGCCGAAAGAGGACAGAAACTGCTGTCTTAGAGATGTTTACAACCTCAAACTCGGCATAAAATCGGCAAACGGTGAGAATTTGGATATTGTCACAAACGATATTGATTTTAACGATGACAGGCGAATTTACATTCTGACAGGTCCGAACCGTGGCGGTAAAACTACGATTACTCAGGCGGTCGGACTTGCGTTTCTGCTTGCTCAGAACGGAATATATGTTCCTGCAACGCAGATGAAATTCAGCCCATGCGACAGCATTTTTACGCATTTTCCTGCCGATGAAAACGATACCGTTGACCTCGGCAGACTTGGTGAAGAAAGCAAAAGACTTGCCGAAATTTTCTCCTCGGCAAGCCGTTACAGCCTGCTTTTGCTCAACGAAAGCCTTGCAACAACCAATGTTGCCGAGGGCTTGTACATTGCCCGTGATGTTGTCAAATCAATGCGATATCTCGGCACAAGGGCGATTTTTAATACCCATATGCACGATTTGGCTCGCAATCTTGACGAGGTGAACACAACCGTAAAGGGCGACAGCAAGGTTGAAAGTTTGGTAACAGGTGTCGAAAACGGACAGCGTTCGTTCAAGGTTTTCATAGCTCCGCCTCAAGGTGTAAGCTATGCCAAAGACATTGCCGAAAAATACGGTGTAACCTTTGACAAAATCAAAAAACAGATTGATCGGCAGCGTGCCGCTGCACCCGGTTCGGGAAGATAGTATGTAATATTAAAAGCATATTATGCCCGAGCGGAAGTTTTAATTAAATGTAAAATTGAAAATTGAAAATGGAAAATTGCGGTCGGGCAGACAGTTTGCAAAATGCAAATCATTGTCGCCCGACTGTTTTTGTATATATGAAAGTTGTTAATATACTGTAGCGGCGGTCAGTGACCGCCATTTGTTTTGGTTGTGAAACCAAAACAATCGGTAGGGGCGTTCATTGGACGCTCGCACGGCGAGCCGCCGTTCCCAATTCGTGAAGATAGTTTGTAAATGTCAAAAAGCATATTATGTCCGAGCGGAAGTTTTAATTAAATGTAAAATTGAAAATGTAAAATTGAAAATTACGGTCGGGCTGACAGTTTGCAAAATGCAAATCATTGTCGCCCGACTGTTTTTTGTATATATAGAAGTTGCGTTTAAATGTATGGGCGAATGCTACGGTGTTGCAATTATTTTGTTATATTCAGAAAATTCGTATAAAAGAAAACGGAGTGCATTACGCACTCCGTTTTCTTACGCCCACAAAATAATAAAAAAAGAAGGAAATAGCTGTTTAATAAAGTAACAGTTTAACCTTGCAGTATTTCAAGTAATTTCTTGCAAACCGTTACCCTATGCGAGTATTCTAACACTAATAGTAATAAAAGTCAAGACTGTTATACTATTTTTATTATTGATAGTAATAATATCGTTTAACTTTACACATTGAATAAATCATGTGTCTGAAATTTATGCAGATTATCAAAAGAAACCTGCCTGTCTGAAGAAGAAAATCCACAAAAACATCGTGAAACACGCTAAAACCGAAGTGAACACAACCGCCGCACCTGCAAGTTTGAAGTCGCTGTCCATTTGCTGAGCCATTGTGAATGATGAAACCGCACACGGCGATGCAAAAAGTCCGATAAGCGACACAAAGTCAACTCCTCTGATTCCTATAAGCGCCGCCGTACCCAGACAAAGTGCCGGCACAACAACAAGTCTTGCGATTATGCAGATTATGAGGTTGCGTGAACAGCCTTTTATGCTGTCAAATGTGACAGACGCACCGAGTACAATCAGCGCAAGCGGAGTTGCAACCGCCGCAATATCCGAAACCGTTTTGTCAATTGTTTCCGGAAGGCTTATATTGAACGCAACAGACAAAAGTCCGAGTGCAGAGCCGATAATCAGCGGATTTTTGGCAATGCCTTTTAAAATTTTCAGCACATTTATCTTTTGTCCTCTGAAAATTTCAAGCGTGATGACGGCAAGCATATTGTAAAGCGGAACAACAACAGCAACAAGCACGGCTGTCATGCCAAGCTTATCCTTGCCGAAAATATTCGCCGCAATCGGAAGTCCCATAAGTACAAAATTACTGCGGTAAATCGCCTGAATCATCGCACCACGGCTGTAATTTGACTTTTCAACAAGTAGTGTAAACCCGATTGACAAAAAGTAAATCGTGAACACGCCAATAACCGCAAAGGCAAGCAGCTTCGGGCTGAAAACGCTTGAAAAATCTGAGCCGTAGATGTTATTGAACATCAGAAACGGAAAAAATACATTGAAAACAATTTTGTTAAGTTGAGGCAGAAAGCTGTCCTGCAAAATTTTTAATTTTCTCACAAGAAAACCGATGAAAAGCATTATGAACATCGGCAGAACCGCATTAAGCGCAACGAAAAAGCTCTCCATAAAATCACCTCTTTTCAGCATACCACATTGCAAAAATTTTTTCAACAAAGCATATACCCGAAAATGTACATTTATTCAAGTTGAAATATGTCGATTTGTGTGTTAAAATATTCCGTGAACGATTTAAAATGAAACAACGAGGTGTGTCCATGAAAAAATGTGAATTCTGCGGAAAACAGATATCGTATTTTGACCAGTATTGTGATGATGAGTGTCATATTAAAGCAAATAAATTTTACGAAAAGGGCGAGCGTTTCGGCAAGCTGTTTGCGGTAATCAATATGATTTGTGTGTTCGGAATTCCAATCGGACTTTTTATGCTCTCGTTTGCAAGAGAGGTCGGTCTTACCGTCGCACTTGCAAGCTGTGTAATTCTCGGAATTATGCTCATTATTCTTCCGTTTCCCACGGAAAATATGATTTCAAAATTCAAAATTCGGAAAGCCGTAAAAATCACAAGAATGATCGGCGGTGCGGTAATTTTCCTCGGAGTGCTGATTTTGCTCCTTGCATTGTTAATTAAATTCTGATTTAAATTGAATAAAACGAAAAATTGCGTCAATACTATTTTCAGCAAATACAAAGGAGGACTTTGAATGCTCGATAAAATAGCATTGACGCTTCTTATTATCGGCGGACTCAACTGGGGAAGTGTCGGCATTTTTCAGTTTGATCTTGTTGCGTGGATTTGCGGCGGACAGACAGGAATCATAAGCCGTATTGTTTATATCCTTGTCGGACTTTCCGCAATCTGGTGCATTACACTTTTATTCAGGGATACAAGCGACACCGTGACGGACGGAACAGTTACCAATTCGTAGATTTTATGAATTATTGTAATGTAGGGGCGAACCGTGTTCGCCAGCCGTGTGTGTTGCACACGGTTGAACGCAATGCGTTCAAATTTAAAAATACGGATAAGAAATAACCATAAACAAAAACAGGCTGTCATATGACAACCTGTTTTCTTATGTAATATTTACTGCGTGGCAGATTTATTTCAATTAAAGTGCCTCAACAATAGCTCTTGTATCTCTTGCAATAACCATTTCTTCGTCGGTTGCAATGAGTTCAACTCTGATTGCAGAATCAGGAGTTGAGAGTGTGCCTGTAACACCGCATGTAGCCTGCTTGTTGAATTCCTTATCCAACTTAACGCCAAGGCATTCAAGATAGTCGCAAACCTTTTCACGGAGCATAGGCTGGTTTTCACCGATACCTGCCGTGAATACGATGCCGTCACAACCGCCGAGCGCTACATAATAACTGCCGATGTACTTTGCAATCTGGTAGTAAAGCATTTCGTGGGCAAGGTGAGCTCTCATATTGCCGTCTGCCTCGGCTGCACAAACATCACGGTCGTCAGACGAAACGCCCGAGATGCCCAAAAGACCCGATTCCTTGTTGAGAATCTTTGACATTTCCTCGGGAGTGAGATGCTCTTTTTCAGCGATAAATGTGATAACAGACGGATCAAGTGAACCTGAACGGGTACCCATCATAAAACCACCGAGAGGAGTAAGTCCCATTGTAGTGTCGATAACCTTACCGCCCTTTACGGCTGTGATTGAAGAACCGTTGCCGATGTGACAGGTAATAAGCTTGAGCTCTTCCTTTTTTCTGCCCATAAGGTCAGCCATTTTTTCGGAAACATAACGGTGAGATGTGCCGTGAAAGCCGTACTTTCTTACACCGAACTTTTCATAATACTTGTAAGGCACTGCATACATAAATGCTTTTTCGGGCATTGTCTGGTGAAAAGCAGTATCAAAAACCGCAACCTGCGGAACTTTCGGACCGAAAACTCTTGTGCAGGCCTCAATGGCCTGAAGGTGTGCAAGGTTGTGAAGAGGTGCAAGAGGAGCAAGCTCTCTGATTTTGTTGATTACCGAGTTATCTACAAGCACCGACTTGTCAAAGTACGCACCGCCCTGCACAACTCTGTGACCTACGGCGGAAACCTCGGACAAATCGCTGATTGCACCGTATTCGGGATCTAAGAGTGCATTTTTAACAGCCTCAAAAGCCTGAGTGTGATTAAGCATCTGTGTTTTGCGGTTGATTTTTTTGCCGTCGGGCGTTTTAAAACCAATGAAAGCACCGTTCTGACCGATTCTTTCACAGTTACCCTTTGCGAGAACTGCCTCGTTGTCAGTATCAATAAGCTGGTACTTGAGCGAGGAACTGCCTGCGTTGATTACGAGAATTTTCATTACAATCGTCCCCTTTGGTAGTTGTTTTCAGTTTAAAATATAAGAAATATATTTGCCTGTCGTCATATTTTATACTATAATGTAAATCAGAAAAAGACTTTTCAAAATTGACAGGTCACACATACATATGATACTCCAAATTATGTATGTTTTCAAGTGTTTTTTACAATATGTATGCGAAATAAAGGCTTCGGAGGAATAGTTATGGCAACAGCTGTCATCTGCGAATTCAATCCGTTTCACAACGGTCATAAATATTTGCTCGAAAGTGCAAAAAATGTGCTTAAAGAGCCAATCATAGCAATTATGAGCGGCAGCTTTACCCAGCGTGGTGAGGTTGCCGTGTGCGACAAATTTGTCCGTGCAAAATCTGCCCTTGAAAACGGTGCGGATTTGGTGCTTGAACTGCCCGTTGTGTTCTCACTTTCGGGGGCTGAGGGCTTTGCAAAGGCAGGTGTTGCGATTGCGTCGGCTTTTGACTGCACAAATCATCTTGCCTTCGGCAGTGAAAGCGGTGATTGCGAACTGCTCAAAAAATCCGCAAACGCTGTTTGTGATGAAAGGGTACAGGCTCTTGTGCGTGACGGAATGAAAAACGGCGGATACTACCCTCGTGAACTTGAAAACGCCGTCAAAACGGTTTTCGGAGATGAGATTTCGTCCGTACTCTGCGAACCTAACAATATTCTTGGCGTTGAGTATATAAAGGCATTGAACGGTACGGGTGTTGAGCCGTTCTCGGTTGCAAGAACAGGTGTTGCACACGACAGCCGAATTGCGGGCGAGGGCTTTGCGTCTGCGTCACACATAAGAGAAATGCTGCGTAACGGTGAAAATGCGAAGAAGTACGCTCCGTACATTCCCGATGAAATCACATTCCCCGAAAATCTTGACAGACCGTTACTGTACCGCCTGCGTACTATGACAAGAGAGGATATTGCAAAACTGCCCGATGTGGGTGAGGGGCTTGAAAACAGAATTGCCGATGCGGCAGTGCGTTGCAGTACCTCATCAGAAATTGCCGACCTTGTAAAGACAAAGCGCTACACTCATGCACGCATACGGAGAATACTCGCCTGTGCATTGCTCGGAATTGAAAAAGCTCATACGCAAATCCCGATTGAGTATGTCCGTGTTTTAGGCTTTACAAACGAGGGTGCGGAATTGCTCAAAGACTGCGACTGAATATTGTCACCTCAGCAAGCAACGGTATCAGAACAGGCGGCAACACAAAGGCATTGCTTGAAAAGGACATTTTAGCCTACGATATTTCGGCACTTGCGTATGAAATTCCAAAAAGGAGCGGTCTTGATTTTACGACGCCTATTGTGAAAATATGACATTGGTCGATTGATTCGTCAATGATATGCCGAAAACGGCAGTTTCTGAGGATTTTTCTTACATTTTTTACCGCAAAAAACAGCGGATTTTACGGGATTTTTATCTTTTTTGTGAGAAGTGCAACAATAAGTGTGTAATCTTTTTGTAATTATTATTGAACCCGATAAAAGTAGAAAAATGGTCAAAAAAACATTGACAAATATTTAACAAAGATGATAAAATAGAATCAATCGAGAATTAGCTAAATTCTTAAACAACGATTGAAAGGATCCAGAAAAATGAAAAGAATTCTTTGCTTTCTGATGGCGTGCACAATGTGCGCATCAGCAGCGGTCGGACTCTCGGGATGCGGTTGTGACGACAACACATCATCAAACAGCAGTAAGCCCGGCTACAAGGTTGAGCCGACAGAGCCTGACCTTACAAACGGAGATTTCGGATTTTTCATTATCAATCAGGAAGAACTTATGATTACAAAGTACACAGGTTCTGACACGGTTATTGAAATTCCCGAAAGCTACAAGAACTACAAAGTTACCGTAATCGGTGCAAGCGTGTTCAATAACTCCAAAATTACGGAAGTAACAATTCCGTCAAGTATCAAGCAGATTGAAGATTATGCCTTTTCAAGCTGTCACAGCCTCACAAAGGTAAATCTTTCCGAAGGTCTTGAAATCCTTAACAACAGCGTGTTCTTTAACTGCTCTGAGTTAAGAGAAATCAAGCTTCCGAGTACACTCAAAGAAATCGGACCGAGAGCTTTTTCGGGTGCGGCACTTAACAATGTTGTCCTTCCCGACAGCGGTAAACTTACAAAGATTGATGAATATGCTTTTTATCAGTCACGTGAGCTTACAGACATTACAATTCCGGCTTGTATTACAAGTATTCCCGACAATGTATTCGCTGAATGCAGTAAGGAAGTTACAATCCACGGAGCAAGCGGTTCATATGCCCAGAGCTATGCTAAGAAAAACAACCTTAAATTCAAGGCTGACTTAGGCAGTTCTTCAAAAAAGGCAACAAAGGCAACAAAGGCAAGCGGTAAGGCTGCCGAGAAAGCCGAGTAATTGAGGCAAATTAATTTGATATCATTTTCAGCTTTGCTGAATCTAATATAATTATGCAAGATAAGAGGTAGATTAAATGAGTACAAAAGAGTATCCTATCGTAGATAACGCAGAAAGCTTTGAAGCTGCCCTTGCAAGAGTAAGAGAAGCTCAGAAAATTTTTGCTACCTACACACAGGAGCAGGTTGACAAGATTTTTCTTGCTGCCGCTACTGCTGCTAACCAGATGAGAATTCCGCTCGCTAAGATGGCTGTTGAAGAAACAGGCATGGGCGTTGCAGAAGATAAGGTTATCAAGAACCACTTCGCATCTGAGTATATTTACAATGCTTACAGAAATGTTAAGACTTGCGGCGTTCTTGAGGAAGACAAGGCTTACGGCATTAAGAAGATTGCTGAGCCAATCGGTGTAATCGCTGCCGTTATTCCTACAACAAACCCAACTTCAACCGCTATCTTCAAGACACTCGTTTGTCTTAAGACAAGAAACGGTATCATCATCAGCCCGCATCCCCGTGCTAAGAAGAGCACAATTGAGGCTGCCAAGGTTGTTCTTGAAGCTGCTGTTAAGGCAGGCGCTCCGGAGGGTATCATCAGCTGGATTGATATTCCTTCACTCGAACTCACAAACACACTTATGCAGGAAGCTGACTGCATCCTGCAACAGGCGGCCCCGGCATGGTTAAGGCTGCTTATTCATCAGGTAAGCCTGCACTCGGTGTTGGCGCCGGTAACACACCTGCTATCATTGATGAAACAGCTGACATTTTACTCGCAGTTAACTCAATTATCCACTCAAAGACATTTGATAACGGTATGATCTGTGCTTCAGAGCAGTCTGTTATCGTTGAAAAGAAGATTTACAGCAAAGTTAAGAAGGAATTCAAGGCTCGTGGCTGCTACTTCCTTAACGAGGAAGAGACAGAGAAGGTTAGAAAGACTATCATCATCAACGGCGCTCTTAACGCTAAGATTGTTGGTCAGAAGCCTGTTACAATCGCAGCTCTTGCAGGTGTAACAATTCCTGAGGAAACAAAGGTTCTTATCGGTGAGGTAGAATCAGTTGACATCAGCGAAGAGTTTGCTCACGAGAAGCTTTCTCCTGTACTCGCTATGTACAAGGCTGAAGATTTTGAAGATGCTATTGCAAAGGCTGAGCATCTTATTGCTGACGGCGGTTACGGTCACACATCTTCACTTTATGTTGACGCTGTAAACGAAAGAGCAAAGATTGACGAGTTCGCATCAAGAATGAAGACTTGCCGTATCCTTGTTAACACACCTTCTTCACAGGGTGGTATCGGTGACCTTTACAACTTCAAGCTTACTCCTTCACTCACACTCGGCTGTGGTTCATGGGGCGGCAACTCTGTTTCTGAGAATGTTGGTTGCAAGCACCTTATCAATATTAAGACAGTTGCCGAGAGGAGAGAAATATGCTTTGGTTCAGAGCACCTGAAAAGGTTTATATCAAGAGGGGCTGTATGCCTGTAGCTCTTCAGGAACTCAAGGATGTAATGGGTAAGAAGAGAGCATTCATCGTTACTGACTCATTCCTTTATAAGAATGGCTACACAAAGCCAATCACAGACAAGCTCGATGAAATGGGCATCACATATACAACATTCGCAGATGTTGAGCCTGACCCATCACTTATTTCAGCTCAGAAGGGTGCAGAGGCTATGCGTAAGTTTGAGCCTGACTGCATTATCGCACTCGGCGGCGGTTCAGCAATGGATGCCGGCAAGATTATGTGGGTTCTCTATGAGCATCCGGAAGTTGACTTCCAGGATATGGCTATGCGTTTCTGCGATATCCGTAAGAGAGTTTACACATTCCCGAAGATGGGTGAGAAGGCATACTTCATTGCTATCCCAACATCATCAGGTACAGGTTCTGAGGTTACTCCTTTCGCAGTTATCACAGACCAGAATACAGGCGTTAAGTATCCGCTTGCTGACTATCAGCTTATGCCTAAAATGGCAATCGTTGATGCTAACAACATGATGAGCGGTCCTAAGGGACTTACAGCTGCATCAGGTATCGACGCTGTTTCTCACGCACTTGAGGCTTACGCTTCAATGATGGCTACAGATTTCACAGACGGTCTTGCACTCCGTTCACTCAAGCTTATCTTCGAGTATCTCCCTGCTTGCTATGACAACGGTATGAACGAGCCTGTTGCTCGTGAGAAGGTTGCTCACGCTGCTACAATGGCTGGTATGGCATTCGCTAACGCATTCCTCGGTGTTTGTCACTCAATGGCTCATAAGCTCGGTGCTTTCCATCATGTACCGCACGGTATTGCTAACGCACTTATGCTTGAGCAGGTAATCAGATTCAACTCAGCAGAAGTTCCTGCTAAGATGGGTACATTCCCACAGTATGATCACCCGCACACACTCGCTCGTTATGCTGAAGTAGCTCGTTACCTCGGTCTCGGCGGCAAGAACGATACTGAGAGCGTTGAAAACCTTATCAAGGCTGTTAACGACCTCAAGGCAAGAGTTGGCATCAAGAGCTCTATCAAGGATTATGTTCCGGACGAAGAGGACTTCCTCAACCGTCTTGACGCTATGACAGAGCAGGCATTTGATGACCAGTGCACAGGTGCAAACCCAAGATATCCGCTCTTCAAGGAAATCAAGCAGATGTACCTCAATGCTTACTATGGCAACAACAGCGAGACTGTTTAATCTATCTCGTAATGCATAATTATAAAACGCCCTGCCCCCGTGGCAGGGTGTTTTGTTGTATATGAATAATGTTGCAATGTGTTTGTAATACTGTAGCGGCGAACCGTGTTCGCCAATCGTTTTGGTTGCAAAACCAAAACGAACATATACAAATTATATGTTAAAACAAATTTTATAAATGTACCAGTAGGGGCGCTCATTGGGCGCCCGACTTGATGAATATTTATGTTTATACATATATTTTTTGATGTGATTAAAACTGTGTGTTCAAATTTGCACGCATTGCTTGCAATCGTGTGCGTTGCACACGAAAGGGAGAACACGGTTCTCCCTTACAAAACATCAATGATTTTGTGACATTTATAAAATTTGTTTTCAATAAATGATATTTGCCATTACTTGCGGGCGTCCGATGAACGCCCCTACAGGATTGTGCGAACAATTGCAATGCTACGCTCGGACATAATATGTTTTGGGATATTTACAAACTATCTACACGAATTGGGTACGGCGGCTCGCCGTGCGGGCGTCCAATGAACGCCCCTACAGGATTGTGCGAACAATTCCAATGCTACGCTCGGGCATAATATGTTTTTTTACATTACAGACTGTCTGCCCGACCGCAATTTTCCATTTTCCATTTTCAACTTTCAATTTAAATAAACTTCCTCTTGGGCGTAATATGCTTTTAATATTACAAACTATTATGCACAATGCACAAAAGAATGTTAAAAATTTCACAAATATTTAGTTAAAAGTTTAACGAATTTTATGCACTTCGCATAAAATATCTTGCTCTTTTTGTTTGAAAGGTAAAAAATATTTTATTTGTATTTGCTAAATGCACAAAGAAAATTAAAATTATTTTGTTATTTTTACACTGTACTAACCCCTGAAATTGTTGTATAATATAACCGAAGCAATGAAAGATTGCTTGATAAATTTTTAATATTTTAAAGCGAAAGGGGCTTTATTATGAAATTAGATACAGTTCTTGCAAAAAGAGAGAACAAGGTAGTTTATAAAGACGGTGCGCTTGCAGCCAAAGTTTTTGACGAGTGTTATCCGAAATCAGATATTCTTAACGAGGCTCTTAATCAGGCAAGAGTTGAGGAAACAGGACTCAATATTCCGAAAATTGAAGAGGTTACAAAGATTGACGGAAAATGGGCAATTATCTCCACCTTCATCGAGGGCAAAACTCTTGCGGAGCTTATGGCAGAGCATCCCGAAAAAGAGGACGAATACCTCAATCTCTTTGTTGACATTCAGGTTAAAATCCTCAGCCAAAAAGCACCGTTGCTTAACAAACTCAAGGATAAGATGAAACGCAAAATCAGCGAAACCGACCTTGACGCAACAACAAGATATGAGCTTGAAACCCGTCTTAACGGTATGCCGAACCACACAAAGGTTTGTCACGGCGATTTCAATCCGAGTAATGTTATCATTGACGAGTCGGGTACACCGTATGTTATTGACTGGTCACACGCAACACAGGGTAACGGTTCAGCCGATGCCGCAAGAACTTACCTCTTGTTCCGTTTGAATCATCAGGAAGAGCTTGCAGAAAAGTATATGAAGCTTTACTGCACAAAGACCGACACAGCCCGTCAATATGTTGACCGCTGGCTTCCGATTGTAGCCGCATCACAGTCTGTTAAGGGCAAACCCGAAGAGAGAGAGTTCCTTCTCAAATGGGCAAGTGTTTGCGAATACCAGTAATGCCGTATAAATGTATTTTTAATTCATATTTTACTCAGCAAAATTTCATTTTGAAATTTTCTCTCCTCTGTTTTTTTCATAATTGTATTACGGAAACCGAATAAAAGCAGCTCCCGCTCCAAATGCTTGGTGCGGGAGCTGCTTTTTGATGCGAAATTTATGTTGACGGTACGCTGTAAATATTACAAAAGGTTACAAATTTTGTAATAATTCGCTTTAATTTGGTGCTTGAAATGAAGATTTTGTGAGTGAAACTGCATCAAATTTTCTGAATTAGCAAAAAATACGGGCTTTGGGGTTGATTTTTTAAAAGAGTGATGTTATAATGGTTACAATGTTGTTATCAAGGTGTAACCTGATTTGTAATTTACTGTCAGATTTGGTAACAATTTTTCGGTCAAATCTTCCGTACAGATTAAAACGGACTGTACTTTGAGTCGGTCGTTATTTTCTGTAAGAGCTTTGACTCTCTGAAAAAATGGAGGTAATTAACGATGCAGAGAATAAAAAAGATTACTGCAATCATTCTGAGTGTTCTCACACTTTCAAGTGTATGCGTATTCGGTTCTTCATTTTCTGCCGGTGCAAAAGGCACGGGTGCAGGTCTTGCAGAATGGGCACTCAATGCCTATAACAGCGGATGGTCATATGTTTACGGCGGTTCAACCCCCGGAGCAGTTGACTGTTCAGGTCTTATCTATTCATATGCCGGCGGCGAAAGATGCGGTAATCCACAGCTTGAAACGGCTACCGAAACAGGTTCGGTAAGTGCAGGCATTCCTAATGTTCACGGTCTTGGACTTTGGCGTCCCGGTCATGTCGGCGTCTATGTCGGTAACGGTATGGAGGTTGACGCAAGAGGTGATGAATACGGTGTTTGCTATGAGGCAATCGGCGGTTATAACAATTGGACATACTGGTTCAAGCTTGCCGCAGTTTCATATGTAACAAACGGTTGGGAAAGCTTTAACGGCAACTACTACTACTACGAAAACGGCGAGTACATTGTAAATACTTCAAGAACAATTGACGGTACTACATATTACTTTGACTCACAGGGCAGATCGAGCAAGACTCCTTCAAACACTTCTTCAAGCAGTTCGTCGGGTTCAAGCTCATCAGGTTCATCAGGTTCTTCAAGTTCATCAGGCAGCTCATCATCTTCAAGCAACACACCGAGTGTTTACAAGAACGGTTCATCGGGTGCTGAGGTAAAGAAGATTCAGCAAAGACTTGCTGACCTCGGCTATTATGACGGTGCAGTTGACGGTTACTTCGGTGACGCAACAGAAGAGGCTTATAAGGCATTCCAGAAAGCCGCAGGTCTTACAGTTGACGGTATTGCAGGCGATTCGAGAAATACACTTTATTCGGAGAATGCTCCCGAAGCTCCAAAAGCCGATACAACAACAAAGACTGAGGACAAGCCCGAAGAAGAAACAACTGCTCCCACAGAGGCGACAACAGAGCCTGTAACAGAGGCAGTTCAGTATCAGAACGGTGACGAAAACGACAAAGTAACTGCAATTCAGCAGCAGCTTATAAAGCTCGGCTACTTTGCAATGGATGCAACAGGCTACTATGGTGAATATACAGCGCAGGCCGTTGCAAATTTCCAGAATCAGAATTCACTCGATTCAACAGGTATTGTTGATGAGAAAACATACAACGCACTGTTCAGCGACAACGCAGTTGCAAACCCCAAAACAGAGGTTGTAAGCGGTGAGGTTTCTCCGGCGGTTTCAGCCGCTCCGATTGAGATGCCTTCTTCAACAGGTGCGTCGCAGTTCATTCTTTCAAATGAAAAGAATCAGAACTACTCGGACACAGCATCAAGCGTTGCCGTTCAGTCCGTAAAATCTGCCGACAAGGCTCTTGCAAAGTCAAATGCCGCAAGCACACCGACTCTTGTTGCCGCAGTTCAGAGATCCGCAAATGTAGGTCTTTGGTTTGTGCTTGTTGCAGTTATCCTCGGCGCAATTGCTTTGTATTCTTCCTTCTAACAGAATGTGCATAGAAACCTAATTATTAAAAATTTAATAACTAAAAGATGAAACAAACTAAACGTTAAGCCAGCAGAAGGAAAGCTGGGTATTTTGGTTGTAGGCTGTGGCGCAGTAGCCACCACCTTTATGACTGGTGTGTTCATGGCTCGCAAGGGACTTGCTAAGCCTGTTGGTTCAATGACTC
>ENA-OQHY01000478-OQHY01000478.1-human-gut-metagenome-genome-assembly--contig:-NODE-478-length-22562-cov-3.417562_pt1 | contig 22562 bp, 30 predicted proteins | sample MGYA00242570_ERZ504733 | MGnify/ENA primary metagenome ERZ504733 (study PRJEB26092, sample SAMD00036219) | human gut metagenome | host: Homo sapiens | study: EMG produced TPA metagenomics assembly of... | reverse complement strand
CACATTTTGTTTAATGAATTAGTGCCACAAATTGAGAAGTATTCTTGATTTGTGGCATCTTAATAAGGTAGAATAAAGGAATAAAAAGAATCTTAATTCTGTTAAACGCTATTGACAACTTTCAGTTATTGGGAAGGCGCAGAGAACGAAAAATCGATATTTGTGGAGGTAAAGAGTGTATGAAAAAAGGAACTGCGTATTCTGGTTATTTTAATTGCTGTGTTATTGCAGGAACAGGAGAATTAAACGGAAAAACTTCATGAAGAAGCAAGAGGAGATAAGAAGATTACTTTTACAGGACGTATTGATGATGATGAATTAAAGTCATTAATTCTTGCATCGGATCTGTTTTGTTTTCCTTCTATAACAAAAAATGAAGCATTTGGATTAGCACTTGCAGAAGGAATGTATTATGAAAAGCCTGCTATTACATTTTCAATTCAAGGTTCTGGTGTGAATTATGTTAGTTTAGATAAAGTAACAGGAATTGAAGTAGAAAATAGAAATGTAAAAAAATATGCGGATGCTATGCGATTACTTGCTCAAAATGAGGAGTTGCGTGTGAAATATGGAAAAGCTGGAAAAAAAAGAATTGAGGAAAACTTTTTATCAACACAATTTACGAAAAATATAAGAAATATGTTTAAATCAATCTTATAAAAGATCGATATTACATTATATAAAAGATATATATTAAGAAAATAAAATCAAATATAAAAATATAGCAAAATATCTACTGAGTTAAAAACTAATAGATGATTATTAAGAAAGTTAATTTCTAGTTTGGAGGACATATGAGTAATGATGTGAAGATATTGGCAATGTATTTACCACAATTTCATGAGGTACCTGAAAATTCGAAATTCTGGGGAAAAGGATTTACGGATTGGGTATCAGTAAAGAAAGCAAGTCCATTGTTTAAGGGACATAAACAACCACAAATTCCTTTGAATAATAATTATTATGATTTATCAAAGAAAGAGACAATAGCTTGGCAGATAGATTTGGCTAAAAAGTATGGTGTTTATGGTTTTGGAATTTATCATTATTGGTTTTCTAAAGATAAGCAATTACTTACTAAACCAGCAGAGATAATTTTATCTAATAAAGATTTAGATATCCCATTTTTCTTTGCATGGGACAATGCTAGTTGGAGAAGAACGTGGAGTAAATTTCGGGGAAATGCATGGGCTCCATTAGAAGATGAGGGAAAAAATACTAAAGAATCTTCAATTTTAATTGAGTATAAGTTAGGAAAAGAAGAAGATTGGAAAATACATTTTGAATATTTATTGAATTATTTTAAAGATGAAAGATATATAAAAGTAAATGGAAAACCCTTATTTGAAATTTTTAATTATTCCGAGGATATTTATAAGATGCATCAATACTGGGATAAATTGGCTAGGGAGAATGGATTTAAAGGAATCGAAATATTGTATAAAAAAAGTCCTCTTTATAAATTGCCTATAAAATGTACAAACTTTTGCTATGAGCCACAGAATTCAGGATGGGGAGCAGGTTGGAAAATATGGAGTTTTAAAATATTGAGTATTTTAGGACTTGTAGGTAAAAAAGGACCATTGAAATATGACTTTGACAAAATATGGAAAGATCTTATAAAAAATGCAAAAAAAGAACTAAAAGTAATGAATGGCATGGAGCTTTTGTTTCATACGATGATACACCGAGAAGAGGCAAAAAGGTAGAATTATCACGGGAGGATCATCAGAAAAATTTGAACTATATCTTAAACAATTAGTTTCAATTTGTAAGGAACAAGACAAAGAATTTATCTTATTGACAGCATGGAATGAATGGGGAGAGGGAGCAGTGCTAGAGCCTTCAAAGGAAGATGGCTTTAAATATCTTGAAGCAATTTATAGAGTGGTAAATAACAATGAATAGATACTATAAAAATCTTTTAAAGAGCACTTTAATATATGAATTGCTAATGAAAATAAAACTTAATTCATTTAAAAGAAAATGGGTTAAAAATAATAAGCATAATCAGACAATTCCTATAAATTTCTTTGATGCGGACATGGTTAAAGTAGGAATTAATTCATACGGGGAATTGAATGTGATTTCTTTTTCAAAGAAATCACGACTATTCATAGGTAATTATGTTTCTATAGCACAAAATGTAACATTTTTATTAGATGTTGAGCATTATACTAACTATGCTTATTTTCCTGTAGTGTTTGATGGGTATAAGTATACCAGAAATGAGATCTTTGAGAAGTTAGCAGAGGTGGGCATCGGCGCACGGAAGTATTTTTATCCGTTAACAAACAGTTTGAATGTTACCGTAATTACCCAACTGCAGGAGCCGAAAAAACACCTGTTGCTCAGCATATAGCATTACGTGTTTTAACTCTTCCGCTATATGCAGATTTGTCTTTGAAGGATGTTGATAGAATTTGTGATGTGATTTTGGGGTAAAGTGAATGAAAAAAATATTATTATTAGGCGGTTCTGCACAACAGATTGTAGCAATTAAAACCGCTCAAAAACTCGGATATTATACGGTTCTTTGCGATTATCTTCCAGATAATCCTGGACAATATGAAGCAGATAAATTTTACTTGATTTCTACAACGGATAAGGAAGCAATACTTAAGGTTGCATTAGATGAATGCGTAGATGGTGTACTTGCTTATGCATCTGATCCGGCTGCCCCTACTGCGGCATATGTTGCAGAAAAGATGAAATTGCCGACGAATCCTTATGAGGCAGTAATGACACTATGCAACAAAGATTGCTTTAGACATTTTCTTAAAAACAACGGATTTAATACTCCGGTGGCGAAAGGGTATAGTAATAATGATGTTGATACAACACTGTTTTCTTTACCGGTTATTATTAAACCTGTTGACTCATCGGGATCTAAGGGAGCGACTGTTCTTCATTCCTGGGACGGTTTGAATGAAGCATTAGAGTTTGCCTTTTCTTTTTCCCGTTCTCACAGAATTATTGTGGAAGAATTTATTGAAAAGAAGCATCCGTATCTTATCGGGGGAGATATTTTTGTAAATGAAGGCAAGGTTATTCTCTGGGGATTGCTTAATTGCCACAGGGATAACAACGTCAACCCTTTAGTACCTGTAGGAAAGAGCTATCCGTTGCTTCTTGATAAGATTGATGAAAAAGCTGTGCAGGATACATTACAGTCAATGATCGATAAACTTGGAATTAGATTTGGGTCCGTAAATGTCGAACTGGTTGTAGATAAGAATAATAAAGTATGGCCTATTGATATTGGACCAAGGGCTGGCGGCAATATGATACCAGATTTGCTTGGAATGATATTTGGCGTTGATGTTGTAGAAATGGCTGTTCTTGTTGCTATGGGAGAAAAGATAGAAGAGAAGATTAACAAAGGAATACCCTTTTATGCGACACATAATCTACATACAAGTCAGAATGGTAAATATAAAACTATTGAGTTTTCAGATGAATTGGAAAACAAAATAATCAAAAAGTGTTTGTATAAAAAGGCAGGCGATGAGGTATATTACTTCGATAATGCTGCTAAGGCTCTTGGAATCATTTTTATGAAATTTAAGAGTCAAGAAGAAATGACCCGTATTCTTGCTAATATTAATAAGTATTACAGTGTGGTGGTTGAATGAGAGAAATAGGAGGCTATATAGAACTTGATACCTATACAGGAAAGATGCTTCATGATGACGGCATCAAGCTAAACTGCGGCAGAAATGCACTGGCATATCTTCTTAAGGCTAAACAGATTAAGAAACTTTATATGCCGAAGTTTATGTGTAATTCCTGTGATAAGGTATTAGCTGATAATGATGTTGATGTGGTGTATTATCATATTGACCTAGATTTTCGACCATTGATATCATCATGGGATGGATTCCTGTATGTAGTTAATTTCTATGGACAGTTATCCAACGATTATATTAAATCATTGGGTTCTAATATCATAGTGGATAATGCTCAGGCATATTTTCAAGAACCAATAGACGGATTTGAGACTCTTTATACTTGTCGGAAATTTTTTGGGGTACCTGACGGGGCAGTTTTATATACAGATAAACAGATTGAAATAAACGAAGTTGACCAGTCATATACCCGTATGCATTTTTTGCTCGGTCGTTATGAGAAGACAGCTGGTGAATTCTATCAGGAGTATGTGGATAATAATCATCTTTTTAAAGATGAACCAATAAAGCGTATGTCTAGGCTTACAGAAAATCTTTTACATGGGCTTGACTATGAACTGGTAAAGACTAGAAGAACAGAAAATTTTGCATACCTTCATGAGCAATTTAAAGCGGTGAATCAACTTAAATTAATCTGTCCCTCCGGTGCTTTCATGTATCCGCTTTATTTACCGAACGGAGCTGAAATTAGAAAGAAACTGCAGGCTCATAAAATTTTTATCCCAATTCTTTGGCCGGCGGTATTTAATATATGTGATGAAGGTGAATTGGAGTATAATATGGCGAAAAATATTCTCCCAATTCCGGTGGATCAAAGATATACCATTGATGATATGAATTATATTGTCAACATACTTGAGACTATGAGATGATTTTATATCCCTTTCAATAGAAAGAATGCAACGAGTAGGTATTTGGTGAAAATTCTATAATGAAGGAGTGAATTGAAATGATAAAAATGTTAATGCTTGGTTCAACGGGACGAGGAACAAAAGAACTATTGTTAGAAGCCAAAAGAAGAGGAATCTATACCATAATAACAGATAATTTAAGTGAAGAACAGTCTCCCACAAAAAAATACGCCGACGAAAGTTGGATGATAAGTACAAGTGAGATTGATTTATTAGAGGAAAAATGTCGATCTTATAATATTGAAGCGATAATGAACGGTATTAGTACATATAATATTTCTGTTGCTATGGAATTGTGTAAACGATTGGGACTGCCTTGTTATGCGACACCGAATTCTTGGAATTATACAATAGACAAAAGAGCGTTCAAGGATTTGTGTATAAGATGTAATGTACCAGTAGCACAGGATTATTATATAGCCAAGAATCCAACAAAGGAAGAATATCAAAAAGTTGTTTATCCAGTGGTTGTAAAGGCCATTGATCAAAGTGCTAATAGAGGGATGAGTTATTGTAATAATCAAGATGAATTGATTATTGCATGTGATTATGCTAGATCTGTATCTTCAAGTGATACGGTAATTGTAGAAAGAAAATTAGAAGGAAGGGAGTATACAGCATGGTATGCTCTAGCTGACGGAAATGCTTCCTTAATTAATTTTGCATCTATGTATAATCAGCCAGGATATCCAAGTAATTGTTATTCTGTAACGACAACACATACAAACAAACTGGACAGATATTTGAATGAAGTTGATCCCAATTTTAAAAAGGCATTAAAAGAATCTGGTTGCAAGGAAGGAATTGCCTGGATCGAGATGATGCTGGATAAAGATGGACATTTTTATGTGTTAGAAACAGGATATAGAATGTCTGGGGATATGATGGCAAGAGTGCATAAAAATGTAAGCAATTTTGATACATATGCGTGGCTGGTAGATATTGCTTCTGGCAAAAAACATACGGCATTAGATTTGCCAAAATCACAGGATGAGGAGCCTCAGCGGTGTGGATGTTCGTATATTTTATGGAGTGAAGAAGAAGGAACTATATCAAGAATTGAGGGACTAAGCGAGATAAAGAACCTTCCGGGTATAAATATTAATATTGATGGAAATTTAAAAGTAGGTAATAGAGTATCAAAACATCAATATTTGTATGTTATAACATTTGATACCGAAAATATTAACAAAATGTGTAATGTGATAGAGCAAATCAATAACACAGTGAAAATATTCGATCAACAAAATAATGATATTGTGATTAGATATACAGATTTTAACAGCCTAAATGCAGGCGAGTAGACTAAATAATTTACAGAGGATTTTTTATGGCAGAACCAAAGAGCAAGAAAAAATTGGATAAAGTATTAAATGGAAAAGATGTTTTAGTAACTGCGTTTGGGGCAATGATAGGATGGGGGTGGGTTGTGTCAACCGGTGATTGGTTACAAAAGGCAGGTAGCCTTGGAACAATCCTTGGATTTATCATTGGTGGAATAATGATATATTTTGTCGGATTAACGTATTCTGAACTTACAACGATGATGCCTAGGTGCGGGGGAGAACATGTATTTACTCATAAGGCATTTGGACCGTTAGGTTCTTTTATATGCACATGGGCTATTATATTGAGTTACATAGGTGTAGTATGCTTTGAAGCTTGCTCTTTACCGACAATAGTACAATATATTTGGCCTGGCTTTTTAAAAGGCTATATGTATACAGTAGCTGGTTTTGATATATATGTGACGTGGGTAATTCTGGCTGTACTTGTTGCAATTCTAATAACTTATATTAATATAAGAGGAATAAAGACGGCAGCTATTCTTCAAACAGTACTTACATTTACAATTGCTGGTGTTGGAATAATACTTGTTTTTGCTTCTGCCATAAATGGTTCACCCAATAATTTGGATGGACAATTGTTGTTAGGAAATGGTACGGGAACTTTCGTGAAGAACATATTGTCCATAGCTGTTGTAGCTCCATTTTTTTTATTTGGTTTTGATGTGATACCTCAAGTGGCAGAAGAAATTAATGTTCCACTAAAGAAATTGGGAAAATTGTTGATATTGTCGATTGTATTAGCAGTATTATTTTATGCTCTTATAGTTTTTTCAGTTAGTTATGCTATTAGTCCAATGGAAGTAGATGCATCACGCCATAGTACAGGTTTGGTCACAGCAGATGCCATGGCAAAGGTATTTAACAGTAAAATAATGGCAAAAGTTGCGATAATTGGCGGAATGTGTGGAATAATTACTAGTTGGAATTCCTTTTTGATAGGCGGTAGTAGAGCTTTATTTGCTTTGGCAGAATCCTATATGATTCCTCATTGTTTTTCAAAGTTACATCCAAAATATAATACTCCGGTTTTATCATTGTTATTAATTGGAGTGCTTTCAGTGATTTCTCCTTTTTTTGGAAAATCGATGCTGGTATGGATTTCTAATAGTGCAAGTTTTGCTTGTTGTATTGCATATTGTATGGTGTCTATTTCTTTCTTGGTTTTAAGAAAGAAAATGGCTAATGAACCTAGACCGTATAAAGTTAAACATTTTAAGTTTGTTGGAGTAATGGCTATATTTATGGCAGGCTTTATGGTTTTGGTGTACATTTTTCCTTGGTTTGGTTGCAATCTTGTTAAGCAGGAATGGATAATTATAGGAGGGTGGGGAACATTAGGAATTATATTCTCAGCGATATGTAAAATGGTTTATAAAGATAAATACGGTGTGATGCTTTAACTGTCCGTATCGGGTTAATTATAAAAAGCTGATACCCCTGTGGAAATAAAAACAATGCCGTGTGGACTGAATTCGAGTGAGAATTGAAAGTTTACACGGTATATTTTAAATGCTAATATATAGTTTATAACGAAAATAAAAAACAAAAAAGGAGTACAAGAAAAATGAACCTATCAAAAATACACCACATCGCCATCATCGTATCCAACTACGAATCCGCCAAAGACTTCTACGTAAACAAGCTTGGCTTTTCCATCATCAGAGAAAACTACCGTGCGGAGCGCAGGGACTGGAAGCTGGATCTGCGTGTGGATGAGCACACGGAGCTGGAGATTTTTGCAGAACCAAATCCACCGAAGCGGGTGAGCCGTCCGGAGGCTTGTGGTTTGCGTCATCTTGCTTTCTGTGTGGAGAGCGTGGAGCAGACGGTGAAAGAGCTGGCGGAGGTCGGAATCGAATGTGAGCCGATCCGTGTGGATGATTTTACCGGCAAGAAGATGACGTTTTTTCATGACCCGGACGGACTGCCGCTGGAGCTGCATGAGTAAGGGGATTGGAACAAATGATATTTCGTAAGGCAGTAAAAGATGATTTTGACAACATAAAATCTCTGTACTGGGAGCTGATCGATCAGGAGCAGGGGGATCCATCGTTTCCACATTGGAAGAAGGGGATCCAGCCTTCTGATGAAATGCTGCATAACAGTATTGATAAGAAGGAACTGTATGTTCTGACAGGTGGCGGCGAGATGACCTTCAAAATGTATGAGCTGGTTTTGTGATCTATGGGTGAGAAAAGAGCGTATAAACCAAGAAGGCCTGGCGGTGGCCGCAGGAAATCTAAGCCGGAGTATGATGCCGGGAAGATCCTTAAGGAGCTGATGGATCCGGCTGTTGTGCTTTATGATGCCGGGATGTCTTTGCAGGCTATTGCAGATGAGCTGGGGCTGAATCCGATCAAGGTTCGGAAGCTGCTTATCACGGCTGGTGTGTATGCATCGGATGTGGCGGAGAAGGTGCAGGAGACCTTTGATGATTTCAGAAAAACACAGGATCATAAAGCTGCTGTCCTTTCAACTGCAAATGCTCTTGGCCTGTCCAGGTCCTCTGTTACTTCATATCTTCCGTACAAAAAGGGTGTGTATTTTCCAGGTACAGCACCGGCAGATAAGATCAGTGTTGGAGCCGAGAGGCAGCGGAGGTACAGAGCGATGAAGCGTTGGAGGAATGCCCCAACAGAAGAAGGATCAGCAGATGTTCGTATAACAGCGAGATCAAAATGAAATAATGGTTGACAGAACCGGGAAAGAACGTACTGTTCGAGTGGGATTTGCATATGTTGCATGAAGTAAAACAGCCATCAACTTGTTATTTGCTCTGTGAAATGATAAAATCAAAATAAAACAGGTGAGTTGTAACCTTGTGCTTGAGTAACAGCTTCAGAAAGAGATGGTATGTTATTATTGAAAGAAGAAATTTATACTATAGATGATATATATGCTTTACCAGAGGGTGAAAGAGCAGAATTGATTGATGGCCATATGTATATGATGGCTCCACCGAGTCGCAGACATCAAAAAATTTCAATGGAGCTTTCCAGTGTTATTCGTGAATATATTCGTTTTCACAGAGGAAAGTGTGAGGTATATGCAGCTCCTTTTGCTGTCTATCTTGATGAGAAAAGTAATACCTATGTTGAGCCGGATATCTCAGTGATTTGTGATCCACATAAACTTGATGACAGAGGATGTAATGGTGCACCTGACTGGATTATAGAGATTGTATCACCATCCAGTAAAAAAATGGATTATCTGTTAAAACTTCTGAAATATCGTTCCTGTGGTGTAAAAGAATACTGGATTGTTGATCCTGAGAAAGATCGTGCTATTGTATACAATTTTACAGGTGACGAAAGTATTAATGAGTATACTTTGGAGGATTCTGTTAAAGCAGGGATCTATGAAGAACTTGTGATTGATTTCGGAAGTATGGAATTGTAGGGGCCAATGAGCTGCCATTACTTAAAGAAGATTATATAAAACAAAGACTGCCGCAGGTTTCACGCCTGCGGCATTTTGCAGTTTGTACAAAAAACACAGAAAATATATTGGAAAAAGAGCGGGAAAAGGGTATAATGTCAGAGAAAGTGTGATTGATAAAATACAGACGTTTTTTTTCTGCTTTGTCAGGTCATAAATAAGTGAGGCGGAGGATGTAACAATGGAACAGCAGCATATGTTTACCAACCGGATGATCCGTAATCTTCTGGTGCCGGTAGTGCTGGAACAGATTTTGAATTCGATAATGGGAACCGCAGATACCATGATGGTCAGCAATGTAGGATCTGCGGCTCTTTCTGCGGTATCGCTGGTGGATTCCATCAATGTGCTTCTAATCCAGCTTTTTCGGCGCTGGCAGCGGGAGGCGCCATTGTCTGCGCACAGTATATCGGACAGAGGAATTATGAGAAGGCGAATATGTCTGCCAGGCAGGTGCTTTTTATCATCACAGCGATCTCTGTAGTGGTGTCTGCAGTCTGTCTGATCTTTCAGAAGCCGCTTTTGAGGCTGATCTTCGGTGCGGTGGATGCGGATGTTATGCGTGCATCGGAAACCTATTTCTTTTTCACGGCACTGTCATTCCCCTTTATTGCGGCTTATGATTCTGCGGCTTCGATCTTTCGTGCCCAGGAGAATACCAAGGGGCCTATGACCATCTCCATGATCTCCAATATCATGAACATTGGCGGAAATGCGGTTCTGATCTGGGTTTTCCACCTTGGTGTTGCAGGAGCGGCGATCTCCACACTGGTTTCCCGTATTTTCTGTGCAGTGGTTGTTCTCTGGCAGCTGCGTAAGGATCGTCAGCCTGTCGTTGTGAAGGATTATCTGAAGATCGACCGGACTGGAGCATGATCGGACGTATCCTGGGACTTGGGATCCTTCGGGAATTGAGAACAGTATGTTTCAGCTTGGAAAGCTTGCCATCCAGTCTACGGTTTCCACACTGGGCACAGCAGCCATCGCAGCGCAGGCAATGACCAATATCCTTGAGAACCTGAATGGTATCGCGGCCATCGGAGTAGGTGTGGGCCTGATGACCATCGTAGGCCAGTGTCTTGGTGCCGGCCGCAAGGATGAGGCGGTCTATTACATAAAAAAACTCTGCGTCATTGCAGAGGCAATTATTATCGTAAGCTGTCTGATCGTGTATATTTTGGTCAGACCGGTGACGATCCTTGGCGGAATGGAGAGTACCAGTGCGGAAATGTGCATCCACATGATCACATGGATCACCATCATAAAGCCTGTGGTATGGACAATGGCGTTCGTGCCGGGGTATGGTCTTCGTGCAGCCGGTGATGTGAAGTTTTCCATGATCACCTCCTGCTGTACCATGTGGGCATGCAGGTTCTGTCTCTGTGTTTTCCTGATCCGTGTCCTGGGCTTCGGGCCTATGGGTGTCTGGATCGGAATGTTTGCAGACTGGACTGTCCGTGGGATCATTTTTACTTGGCGTTTCCACAGCCGCAAATGGCTGGAGCACAAGGTAATCTGAAAAGGAGGGCATCGTATATATGAAGAATGGACTGGAAGACCAGTATGTCATAAAAAACAACAAGCGCCTCCGTTATGGCTACACAACAGGCTCCTGTGCAGCCGGGGCAGCCAGGGGTGCAGTCCGGATGCTGCTCTCGGGAGAGACTCTTTCTGAGGTAGAGCTTGATACCCCAAAGGGGATCACCCTTACATTACAGCTTCACGATATTACCCGGGGCGAAACCTATGTCTCCTGTGCGGTACAGAAGGATGCAGGGGATGATCCGGATACCACCAACGGGATCCTGGTCTATGTAAAAGCGGAGAAGTTTTCTATCTCAGCGTCAGAACAGGCCGGGCAGAAGCAGAAAACAGAGAGATCCCGGCCTCAGATTATCCTGGACGGAGGGATCGGTGTGGGGCGTGTCACCAAGCCGGGACTTTCCCAGAACGTGGGCGAGGCGGCGATCAATCCGGTTCCCAGAGCCATGATCCTGCGGGAAGCCGAAGAGGCGGCCCAGGAATATGACTACGAGGGCGGCCTGAAGCTTACCGTATCCGTCCCTCAGGGAGAGGAGATCGCGAAGAAAACCTTTAATCCCCGTCTTGGCATTCTTGGCGGGATCTCCATACTTGGAACCAGCGGGATCGTAGAGCCCATGAGTGAGAAGGCTCTGATCGAAAGCATCCATGTGGAGATGAAGCAGCATTTCTGCCAGGGAGAAAACTATATCCTGGTGACACCGGGGAATTACGGTGCGGATTATCTCAGGGAGCATATGTCCATTCCCTTTGAGAACAATATCAAGTGCAGCAATTATGTAGGAGAGACCATTGACATGGCCATTGATATGGGCGTAAAGGGCATTCTTTTTGTGGCTCATATCGGTAAGTTTGTAAAGGTTGCCGCCGGGATCATGAATACCCATTCCCACTGTGCTGACGGAAGGATGGAGGTTCTCTGTGCAAGTGCCATCCGTGCAGGGGGCTCTCTGGAATGTGCCAGAGAGATTCTGGAGGCGGGGACTACCGATGAGGCGCTGGCTGTTCTTGACAGCTATGGTATCCTAAAAGAGACTATGGCTGTGGTCATGGAGAAGATCCAGTTTTATCTGGACCACAGATCCTATGAGCAGATCCTTCTGGGTGCTGTGGTGTTTTCCAATGTATACGGACTGCTGGGGCAGACCCGGGATGCAGAGGAGCTGATCCATAAGATACAGGAGCAGGCAGTCGGGGTGAATGATATTCATGACAGGAAACCCCAGTCCGGATGGAATTTTTTAAATTTCAGGACAAAATTTGATATAAATAACAGACAGGTTTTATCCTGTCTGGAAAATATAGTTAGGAGGAAAGAAATATGGCAGGTAAATTATATGGTGTAGGTGTAGGACGGGAGATCCGGAGCTTCTTACCTTAAAAGCACTTCGTCTTGTAAAGGAGGCAGAGGTGATCGCACTTCCGGGACAGGTTCCGGAGGATACGGTAGCGTTTAAGATCGTGGAGGGGGCTTATCCGGAGCTTGGAAAGAAGGAGCTTCTTGCAGTTCCTTTTCCGATGTCCAAGGATCCTGAGGTGCTGAAGAGCTATCACGATGCAGGAGCAGAAAAAGTCAAGGCTGTCCTGGACCAGGGGAAAGATGTGGTATTTCTCACACTGGGAGATCCTACCGTGTATTCCACATATCTCTATATCCATCACAGACTTGTGGCTCAGGGCTATGAGACGGAGATCGTCTGTGGCATCACATCCTTCTGTGCAGTTTCCGCCCGTCTGAACACCGGACTTGTGGAGAAGGCAGAGCCTCTTCACGTGATCCCGGCTTCCTATCAGATCGAGGATGCGCTGAAGCTTTCCGGTACCAAGGTCCTTATGAAGGCCGGAAAGAAAATGAAGGATGTGAAGGCGGAGCTTCTTTCTCAGGGGGCAGAGGCCATGATGATCGAAAACTGCGGAATGCCGGATGAAAAGATCTACCGGACCGTGGAGGAGATCCCTGAGGATGCAGGATATTATTCCCTGATCATTATCAAAGAAAACAAAGACAGAAGAGAGGAATAGATTATGGTACATTTTGTAGGAGCAGGTCCGGGAGCACCGGATCTTATCACAGTAAGAGGTAAACAGTATCTGGAAGAGGCAGATGTGATCATCTATGCGGGATCTCTTGTAAATCCCCAGCTTCTGGAGTATTCCAAGGATGTGTGCACCATCATAACAGTGCAAAGATGACCCTTGAGGAAGTGATCTCTGTTATGGAGAGAGCAGAGGCTGAGGGTAAGATGACCGTTCGTCTCCACACCGGCGATCCATGTATCTATGGTGCGATCCGTGAGCAGATGGATATCCTGGATGAAAAGGGAATCCCCTATGATTCCTGCCCGGGTGTCAGTGCCTTCTGCGGAGCTGCATCTGCACTGAACCTGGAGTATACACTTCCGGATATTTCCCAGAGTGTGATCATCACAAGAATGGAGGGAAGGACACCGGTGCCGGCAAAAGAGAGTATTCAGTCCTTTGCCGCTCATAATGCGACTATGGTTATTTTCCTCAGTACAGGTATGCTGGAGGAGCTGAGCCGCAGACTGGTGGAGGGCGGATACCGTGAGGATACACCGGCTGCCATCGTCTACAAGGCAACCTGGCCCGATGAGAAGAAGTTTATCTGTACAGTGGGTACTCTGGCGCAGACAGCAAAAGAGAACAAGATCACAAAAACAGCTCTTATGCTGGTAGGCGATGCGGTCAATGCTGCAAGCTATGACAGATCCAAGCTGTATGATCCGGGCTTTACCACAGAGTTCCGTGAGGCTACGAAATAAAATATGAACATTTCCATCATTTGCTTCAGTATGACAGGGCTGGAGACAGGGGAAAGGCTTCAGAGGCTCTGGAAAAAGAGGGTGAGAGTGTCACCCTTGCAAAAAAGAGCCGTTACCTTCCGGATCCGATCTCTGTTTCCACCTCCCAGTGGGCAGGGGAACAGTTCCGGACAGGAAAAGAGGGTGTGATCTTTATTGGCGCCTGCGGGATCGCAGTGCGCAGTATCGCACCTTACATTGCCGGAAAAAAGACGGATCCGGCTGTGCTGGTGATCGATGAGTGTGGAAAATTTGTCATTGCTCTTCTTTCCGGACATCTGGGCGGAGCCAATGAGCTGGCTCTTCGCTGTGCCGGATATCTTAAGGCGGTGCCGGTTGTGACAACAGCCACAGATCTTCACAGCCGTTTTGCAGTGGATGTTTTTGCAAAAAAGAATGGCTGTGCTATTTTTCATATGAAGGCTGCAAAGGAGGCTTCTGCGGCCCTTCTTGCTGGAGAGAGCATTGGCTTTTACAGTGAGTTTCCATGGGACGGGGAGCTGCCGGAGGGTCTGGTGCTTTGCGGGAAGGACGGAAGGCCCTCAGCTACAGCGGATCCGGAGAAGGGTGAGATAGCCGGTGAGGCACCGGAAACAGGTATTGCGGTGACGATCCACAGAGGCTGCCTGCCCTTTAAAAATACAGTCCATGTGGTGCCGCCCGCTGCAGTTCTGGGAATGGGCTGCCGCAAGGGAAAGGATGCAGCCTCCATCCGGAAGGCGGCAGAGGAATGTCTGAGAGAATCGGATGTTTACAGAGAAGCGCTGAGCGCTATTGCCAGTATCGATCTGAAGAAGGAAGAGGTGGGACTTCTTTCTCTGGCAGAAGCCTGGCAGCTTCCGTTTCTGACCTTTACAGAGGAAGAGCTGAAGGCAGTGCAGGGTGAATTTACCCCGTCACAATTTGTAAAAAGATAACAGGTGTAGAGAATGTCTGTGAGAGAAGCGCGGTTCTGGGTTGCGGACAGGGTACACTGATCAGAAAAAAAACAGGCCGGGACGGTGTGACCACCGCCCTTGCAGCCGGAAATCGGAGGATACGTTTTGAGTAAGATTTATGTTGTAGGAATTGGCCCGGGTGCGTATGACCAGATGACTGGAAGAGCGATCCGTGCATTAAATGAAAGTGATGTGATCATCGGTTACACGGTGTATGTGGATCTTGTAAAGGAGTATTTTGCAGGCAAAGAGTTCATGACCACACCGATGAAAAAAGAGGTAGACCGCTGTGTACTTGCTTTTGACGAGGCAAAAAAGGAAAAACCGTTTCCATGATCTGCAGTGGTGACGCCGGTGTCTATGGCATGGCAGGTCTGATGTATGAGGTGGGAGAAAACTATCCGGATGTGGAGCTGACCATTATCCCGGGTGTGACAGCAGCTACAGGCGGCGCTGCAGTGCTGGGTGCACCGCTGATCCATGACTTCTGCCTGATCAGCTTAAGTGATCTTCTGACTCCGTGGGAGAAGATTGAGGCAAGGCTTCTGGCAGCAGCACAGGCGGATTTTGTGGTATGCCTTTACAATCCGTCCAGCAGAAAACGTAAGGATTATCTTCAGAAGGCCTGTGATCTGATGATGAAATACAAGTCTCCGGATACTGTCTGCGGCACGGTTGCCCAGATCGCACGTGACGGCGAGACTGCACAGGTTATGACCCTGAAGGAGCTCCGTGATACAGAAGTGGATATGTTTACTACCGTATTTGTGGGAAATTCACAGACTAAGAATGTAAACGGCAAGATGGTAACACCAAGGGGATATAAGAATGTATAAAGCCATTGTTTTTGCAGGAACCACCGAGGGCTATGCACTCTGTGAGTTCCTTGCGGAAAATCATGTTCCGGTCTATGCCTGTGCAGCCACGGAATATGGCGGCTCCCTTCTGAAGGAAAATGAATTTCTCCATGTCAGCGCCGGAAGGCTGAAAACCGAAGATATGGAGGAGCTTTTCCGGAGGGAAGCGCCGGAGATCGTTCTGGACGCCACTCATCCCTATGCAGCAGAGGTGACAAAAAATATCCGGACTGCCTGTGAGAACGGAAGCATTCGCTATCAGCGTGTCCTTCGCCCGGAGGGGGAGAAGAACAGGGAAGCCATCTATGTGGAAAGCACGGAGAAGGCGGTAGAGCTTCTTTCCGGCACAGAGGGGAACATTTTTCTTACCACAGGAAGCAAGGAGCTGTCTAAATTTACAGTGATCCCGGATTACCAGGAGAGGCTTTTTGCCCGGGTGCTGTCCATCCCTTCCGTGATCAGCTCCTGCGCGGAGCTGGGGATCGAGGGAAAGCATCTCATCGGTATGCAGGGGCCATTTTCTACAGAGATCAACGAAGCCATGCTTCGACAGTTTCAGTGCAGCTATCTGGTCACCAAGGATACCGGTCTGGCAGGTGGATTCCCGGAAAAGATGGAGGCTTGTCAGCGCTGCGGCGTCACACCTGTGATCATCGGAAGACCATTGCAGGAGGAGGGGCTGTCCCTGCCGGAAGCAAGGGTATTTCTGGCAAAGCTGTTCGGCCTTACCCTGTCACAGAGGGTTTCTCTTGTAGGCATCGGCATGGGTGCGGAAAAAACACTGACCCTGGAAGGAAAGAAGGCCTTTGATGAGGCGGAGCTTCTGATCGGTGCAAAGCGTATGACAGATGCCGTACAGAGGCCGGGGCAGATGGTTCTCCATGAGTACCGCAGTGATAAGATCGTGGAGTATATCAAGACACATCCACAGTACCGTACCGTAGCCATTGCCCTTTCCGGCGATGTGGGCTTCTACAGCGGTGCAAGGAAGCTGATGGATCTTCTGGATGGTGATGTCCAGGTGATCTGCGGGATTTCTTCCGTTGTTTATTTTATGGCGAAGATCGGTCTTTCCTGGGATGATGCCAGGATCGTCAGCGCTCATGGAAGAGACTGCAATCTGATTGCCCTGATCCGGCATAACCCCAAGGTTTTTTCCATTCTGGGAACAGAGGATGGGGTAGCTCGTCTGGCTTCTCGTCTGGTTGCGTATGGAATGGGTGATGTGACCCTTTATGTGGGCGAAAATCTTTCCTACGAAAATGAAAAGATCTTTCATGCCAGTGCGGCAGAGCTTACAGAATACCGAGGAGATGCGTTAAGCGTGGTAACTGCGTGCAATGAAAAGGCAGTACCTTTGCCCGCAGTTCACGGGATCTGTGATGAGGAATTTCTACGTGGGAAGGCGCCTATGACAAAGGAAGAGGTGCGTACGGTTTCTCTGTCCAAGCTTCGTCTTCAGGAAAATTCTGTCTGCTATGATGTGGGAGCGGGCACAGGCTCGGTTTCCGTTGAGATGGCGCTTCGTGCCTGGAAGGGGCAGGTCTATGCCATCGAGAAAAAGGAGGATGCCCTTACTCTTCTGAAGGAGAACAGGCGGAAATTTGCCACAGACAATCTGGAGATCGTGCCGGGTACTGCACCGGAAGCGATGGTGGAACTGCCTGTTCCGACACATGCCTTTATCGGCGGGTCCTCCGGAAACATGAACGAGATCATCCGGCTTCTTCTGGACAAAAATCCAAAAGTACGGATCGTGATCAACTGCATCACCCTGGAGACTGTGACGGAAGCCATGAATGCCATACGAGATTTCAGCCTGACGGATGTGGATATCGTACAGCTGTCTGCGGCAAGATCAAAATCTATCGGAAGGTATCATATGATGATGGGTGAGAATCCGATCTATATCATTTCCTGCAGCGGAAGAGGGGAGGAGATTTAGGTGAAGATCCCGAGAATACTTCTTGCGGCAGGTGCCAGCGGAAGCGGAAAAACCCTGATCACCTGCGGGCTGCTTCAGGCGCTGGTGAACCGTGGCCTTAAGGTGGCTTCTTTTAAATGCGGCCCGGATTACATAGATCCTATGTTCCACAGCCGTGTGATCGGTACAAGATCCCGAAACCTGGATACGTTTTTTACAGATGGAGACAGAACCCGGTATCTTCTGGCAAAGAACGCATCGGACTGTGAGATCGCAGTGATGGAGGGAGTCATGGGGTATTATGACGGTGTAGGAGGGATCACCTCCAGAGCCAGCGCCTATGATCTGGCCTCCACCACAGATACACCGGTGATCCTGATCGTAAACAGCCGTGGTATGAGTGTTTCCCTGGCTGCCTATGTAAAGGGCTTTCTGGAATACAAAAAGGACAGTCATATCTGCGGCGTGATCTTTAACCAGATGTCTCCCATGCTGTATCCCAGGATGAAGAAGCTTCTGGAAGAGGAGCTTTCCGTAAAGGTGCTGGGATATGTTCCGAAGGTGGAGGACTGTGTGATCGAAAGCCGTCATCTGGGCTGGTGCTTCCGGAGGAGATCCCGGAGCTGAAAAGCCGTCTGCAGAAGCTTTCCGAGGTACTGGAGAAAACCTTGGATATCGATGGGATCCTGGAGCTTGCAGGGGAAGCACCGGAGCTTGCGGCACCGGAGACGGAAATGCTGATACAGAAGGATACTGCCTTCGGATACCGTACAGAGGAAAAGGTGCGGATCGGTGTGGCGGATGATGAAGCCTTCTGCTTTTTCTATGCGGATAATTTAAATCTTCTGGAGCAGATGGGAGCGGAGCTGGTACGTTTTTCCCCCATTCATGACAGAGAGCTTCCGGAGGATCTGGACGGGCTTCTTTTAAGCGGCGGTTACCCGGAATTAAACGGGGAGGCGCTGGAAGAAAATCAGAAAATGTGCACCGGATCCGGGAAGTTATCCTGGACGGAATGCCCTGTCTGGCAGAATGTGGCGGATTCATGTATCTTCATCAGGAGATGGAGGATATGGAAGGAAAGCAGCGCAGAGTCTGCGGGGTGATCCCTGGAAGGGCTTACCGCACACCGAAGCTGAACCGGTTCGGCTATATCACCCTTACGGAAAAACAGGATACCGGACTTGGTGAGATCCCGGCTCATGAATTCCATTATTTTGATTCCACAGATTGCGGAGAGGATTTTCATGCGGCAAAGCCGGCATCCAAAAGAGGATGGGATTGTATCCATGACCGGGGCAGGCTGATGGCAGGATTTCCGCATCTTTATTATTACGGAAATCCCAGGGTTCCGGCACGCTTTCTGAAGAACGCACTGGAATATAAGAAGGAACGGAGGCAGAAAAAAGATGCTGAAATATAGTCTTCCTGCACTGGTCATAGGATTTGTGCTGGATCTTCTGATCGGAGATCCCAGATGGCTTTATCATCCGATCTGTGTCATCGGCAATCTGATCGCAGTGCTGGAAAGGTGATCCGGAAGATTTTTCCGAAAAATCACGGCGGTGAGCTGACAGGAGGCTTTCTGATCGTAGTGCTTGTCTGTCTGTTCAGCGGCGGGGTGCCGCTTCTGGTGCTTTATTATCTTTACCGGTATCTGCCGGTGGCCGGATTTGTGCTGGAGGTTTTCTGGTGCTATCAGCTTCTTGCCACCCGTTCCCTGAAAGATGAGAGTATGAAGGTTTATGACCGGCTGAAAAACGGAACTCTGGACGAGGCACGCTATGCGGTGTCCATGATCGTAGGCCGTGATACCAGAGAGCTTACGGAAACCGGCGTGACAAAGGCTGCCGTGGAAACCGTTGCGGAAAATGCATCCGACGGCGTGATCGCCCCCATGCTTTATATGGCTATCGGCGGGGTGCCGCTGATGTTTTTGTATAAGGGTATCAATACCATGGATTCCATGCTTGGATATAAAAATGACAAATATCTTTATTTCGGCCGTATTGCGGCAAAGCTGGATGATGTGGCCAATTATATCCCTGCCAGGATCTCCGGATGGCTGATGGTGGCAGGAACTGTTTTTACAGGAATGGATACAAAAAATGCGGCAAAGATCTACAAACGTGACCGGAGAAATCATGCAAGCCCCAACTCTGCTCAGACAGAGGCTGCCATGGCTGGAGCGCTGGATGTACAGCTTGCGGGAAATGCATATTATTTCGGGAAATTATATGAAAAACCCACGATCGGGGATCCGATCCGCCCGGTGGAGCCGGAGGATATCAAAAGAGCTAACCGGCTGATGTACGCGGCATCCATACTGGGTGTGGTTGTATTTGGACTGCTCAGTGCGGGGATCCGGTTCGGGTTATTAAGGTAACAATAAATACAGACAGGAGAATGACCAATGACAAAACACATACATGGAGGAGACGTATATAAACATAAAGACTGCCTGGATTTTTCGGCAAATCTGAATCCTTTGGGAACACCGGAAAGTGTGAAGCAGGCCATTATCCACAGTCTGGATCATATTGCACAGTATCCCCAGGTGGGATGCGGCGTTCTCAGGGAAAGGATCGCAGAATCAGAAGGGGTAAAAGCGGAAGAGGTAATATGCGGTAACGGAGCAGCAGAAGTGATCTTCACGCTCTGTCATGCAGTAAAGCCAAAGCGGGCTCTGATCCCGGCGCCTACTTTTGCGGAATACGGACAGGCTCTGGCCAGCACTGGCTGTGAGCTGGAATATTACATGCTGACGGAAAATGACGGTTTTGTGCTCAGTGAAGCCTATCTGGATATCCTCCATAAGGGACTGGATATGGCTTTCTTATGTAACCCCAACAATCCTACCGGCATGCTGATCCCCCACAGGCTTCTGAAAAGGATCCTGGAAAAATGCAGAAAGCTGGATATCCTGCTGGTGGTAGATGAATGTTTCCTTGATTTTGTAAAGGAACCGGAAGAATATTCTCTGAAGCATTCTCTTTCCGGGTTCAATAATCTTTTTATCCTGAAAGCATTTACAAAAAGATATGCCATGGCCGGTGTGCGGCTGGGCTATGGCCTCTGTTCTGACAGAAAGCTGATGGAAAGGATGGAGCTCTGCGTTCAGCCATGGAATGTTTCCACCATGGCCCAGGCAGCCGGGCTCCAGGCACTTACAGAGACGGAATATGTAGAGGAGGGAAGACAGCTTGTTTTTCGGGAGGCACAGTGGCTGAAGGATGAGCTGGTCCGCATTGGGTATAAAGTATTTCCGTCGGAAGCAAATTATATTTTCTTTAAAGGACCGGAGGAGCTCTTTGACTTCTGTCTGCGTAAGCGGATCTTGATCCGTGACTGCAGCAATTATCCGGGTCTTACAAAGGGGTATTACCGGATCGCGGTAAAGCGCCATGAAGAAAATGTAAAACTGATCGAAGTACTTGAGGGAGGTATATTATGGCAAAAGCAATAATGGTACAGGGAACCATGTCCAATGCCGGAAAAAGCCTGCTGGCTGCGGGACTTTGCAGGATCTTTAAGCAGGATGGATATCGTGTGGCTCCTTTTAAATCACAAAATATGGCACTGAATTCCTTTATCACAGAGGATGGTCTTGAGATGGGACGGGCCCAGGTCATGCAGGCAGAGGCAGCCGGGATCCGGCCGTCTGTCCTGATGAATCCCATCCTTCTGAAGCCTACCAATGATGTAGCTCCCAGGTGATCGTAAACGGAGAGGTTCTTGGAACCATGAGTGCCAGGGATTATTTCAAATATAAGAAGACCCTGGTCCCGGATGTGATGAAGGCGTACAACGCTCTTGCAGCGGAAAACGATATCATTGTCATCGAAGGTGCGGGAAGCCCTGCCGAGATCAATCTCAAGGATGAGGATATTGTAAATATGGGTATGGCAAAGATGGCCAAGGCACCGGTCCTTCTTGTGGGAGATATTGACCGTGGAGGTGTTTTTGCCCAGCTGATCGGTACGGTGGAGCTTCTGGAGGACGATGAGAAGGCTATGGTAAAGGGGCTGATCATCAATAAATTCCGCGGAGATAAGACTATTCTGGACCTGGTGTTGTCATGCTTGAGGAAAGAAGCGGGATCCGGTGGTGGGTGTGGCGCCTTATCTGGATATCCAGGTGGAGGATGAGGACAGCCTGACGGAGCGTTTTGACCGGAAGCAGGAAGCCGGTGTCATTGATATCGCAGTGATCCGTACACCAAGGATCTCCAACTTTACGGATTTTAATCCTTTTGAGAGCATTTCCGGAGTTTCTCTCCGCTATGTAAAACACCCGAGAGATCTTCACTCTCCGGACATGATCATCCTTCCTGGAACCAAGAACACCATGGGTGATCTGATCTGGATGCGGGAAAGCGGAATGGAGGCAGCGGTTCTCAAGGAAGCCTCCAGAGGCAAGCTGATCTTTGGTGTCTGCGGCGGCTATCAGATGCTGGGCGAGACCTTAAGCGATCCTCATGGCGTTGAAAATGGCGGTTCCATGAAAGGAATGGGACTTCTTCCTATGGAAACGGTATTTGCCGAAAAGAAAACCAGGACCAGGGTGCAGGGGCATTTCGGTCAGCTGTCCGGTGTGTTTGCTTCTCTTTCCGGTGCGGAGATCGAGGGCTACGAGATCCATATGGGCGAAAGCATCCTGAAGGACAATGCAGGAACAGCCACGAAGATCACAGACAGCGTCAGCGGTAAGAAAAAAGAAGAGGGTGCTTTTGCGGGAAATGTGTGCGGAACCTATATCCACGGCGTTTTCGATAAGGAAGCATCTGCAGAGGCGATCATCCGCGTGATCGGCGAGAAAAAAGGTATTGATGTGGAAAATATGACAGGCGTGGATTTTGCGGCATTTAAGGAACAGCAGTATGATATCCTGGCTGCAGAGCTGCGGAAGCATCTGGATATGAAAAAAATCTATGAGATACTGGAAAACGGGATTACGGAGGAAGAATAGAAATGAAAGTTGAGCTTGAAAATGTAAAACCCATGGAGATCGAAAAAAGAAGCTTTGAGATCATCACAGAAGAGCTGGGGGATACTCCCCTGATTCCGGGAACAGAGCTGATCGTAAAACGCTG
>ENA-OQHY01000476-OQHY01000476.1-human-gut-metagenome-genome-assembly--contig:-NODE-476-length-22600-cov-1.868598_pt1 | contig 22600 bp, 34 predicted proteins | sample MGYA00242570_ERZ504733 | MGnify/ENA primary metagenome ERZ504733 (study PRJEB26092, sample SAMD00036219) | human gut metagenome | host: Homo sapiens | study: EMG produced TPA metagenomics assembly of... | reverse complement strand
GTGTTGTTGTGTTGTTGTGTTTGTGTTTGTGTTTTATTATTTTAAAGGTGACGGTGTCACGCCTGCCGGAATCGGACACACGTACGGCTTTTCGGTGATTTGTTGTTCGAACTCTTCCCGGCATTGTTGCAGCAGCGTTGCATCCTGGAGCAGATTTAGCGCGGTTGCGCCCATCACTTTTCCGGCCAGCAGCATGCCTTTATGAGCAATGGAGGTTCGCCCCTGAGCCACGAGTTGCCAGGTATGCAAAGGCGTTCCGATGGTAAAGCAGGGGCTGAAACACTGTGCCACCGGCATTTTCCAGCTGACATCGCCCACATCGGTTGACCCGGCCAGTACGTTATCGGTAATGGCGTAAGGTGCGACCTCATCTGTCAGTAACATCTCCTGCTGACGGCGCGCAAAAGCGTTACCGGCTTCTCCCCCGTCGCGGCAATGTTCTTCAGGCTGTTTTGCAGGTCATTTGGCGTTAGCGTGGCACGAATATCCTGCGCAAACTGGCGCTCCTCTTCCGTCCACTCCGGTGTGCCGTAATGCTGCAGGGCGCGATACATCGCCGCTTCGAGCGTGCGGTTGGCAGGTAGCTGGAGCAGGCTTTATCAAAGCGACACGCAACGGTGGTTTCGGTCATCATTGCCGCGCCCTGAGCGATTTTCTCGATACGTTCGTAGATCTGCTGCGCATCGGCCATTTCCGCGCGCGGATCAGGTACAGCACTTCAGCCTGCGCCTGCACCACGTTGGGTGAGATTCCACCGGTATCGGTGATAGCGTAATGAACGCGCGCTTTCTCAATGATGTGTTCGTTGAGGAAATTGGTGCCGGTGGTCATCAGCGTTACGGCATCCAGCGCACTACGCCCCAGATGCGGCGAGTTAGCAGCATGCGCCGCCACGCCGTGAAACCGCCAGGCGGCCTGAATATTGGCCAGCGTGCTGACGTTAAACATGCCGGCAAATGCTTCAGGGTGCCAGGTGACGGCGGCATCAACGTCATCAAACAAACCTTCGCGCACCATAAAGGTTTTCCCTGAACCGCCTTCTTCACCAGGACAGCCGTAGAAACGCACGGTGCCGCTCCCCCCGTGCTGCTCCAGCCAGCTTTTCACCGCAATGGCACCCGCCAGCGCTGCCGTTCCCAGCAAATTGTGGCCACAGCCGTGCCGTTGGCACCGGCGTGGCGGACTGTGCCGTCGCGCAGTGTGCCTGCTGGCTCAATCCGGCCAGAGCATCATATTCCCCCAGCAGGGCGATAACGGGTTTACCGCTGCCGAAGCTGGCGATAAAGGCATTCGGAATCCCGCCGGCTTCACGGGTCAGATTGAAACCTTCCGCTTCCAGCGCGCCGGCAATCCGTTCCGCGGACCAGAACTCTTCAAAACGCGTTTCAGGGTGATCCCAGATATCGTCGGCAATGTCGGTTAACAGCTGACATCGCGTGTCGATGGCATCGGCAATAAAAGCGTAGTTCTCCTGCATTACACACCTCGCGTCCACGGGAAATTAAGCGCAGTGCGCGCCAGCGTTCGATAGCGAGGTTCATGACCTGCTCATCGAAATCAAATTTTTCATTGTGATGACCTGCGCTTAACTCGGTACCGAACACCATATACGACGCCATTCCGCCGTTCTGTTGCACGCGGGCCATCATCAGCGTCGCGTCTTCGGAACCTGCGGGGGCGTTGACTCTGTCAATGGCCTGCACCACGCCGGTCACCTGGCTTGCCTGCTGGCGCAGATAATCTACCAGGCCGGTGTAGGGGCACTGGCGGTGGCGGCGCCCATCAGACGCATCTCGACGCTCACGCCGTAGAGTGCCGCCGCACCGGTAATCACGGCCTGCGCGCGTTCAAAGACGTACTGGTTAATGGCTTCGCTTACGCCGCGGGTTTCAACCTTGAGCAGGGCGTTAGCTGGCACGACGTTGCGTCCGCTGCCGGCCTGCATCACGCCGACATTCACCCGCGATGCACCTTCGCTGTGTGGGGCAATGCTGTGAAGCGCGATAGCGGCCTGAGCTGCGGCGAGCAGGGCATTACGGCCGTCCTCCGGTTTACCGCCGGCGTGTGCGGCAACCCCGGTAAAATGCACATCGAACTTGGTGGTGGCCATAAAATTATCGCTGCCGCAAATTACCACACCGGCGGGCACACCGGTGCCAATGTGAATCGCGGTGAAGTAGTCCACGTCGTCGAGCGCCCCGGCGGCCACCATGCGCGAGCGCCTCGGGTGCCTTCCTCGGCAGGCTGGAAGATCAGTTGATGGTGCCATTGAGTTGCGATTCATTCTGCTTAAGCACGTGCGCCAGCCCCAGACCAATGGTGGTGTGGCCATCGTGGCCGCAGGCGTGCATCATCCCCGGGTTGCAGGAGGCAAACCCGTCGCGGAACGGGCGATGGCTGTCATCGAGTGCTTCGCTTAAATCCAGCGCGTCCATATCCACGCGAAACGCCAGCGTCGGACCTGACCGGCCGGTATTCAGGGTCGCCACAATGCCGGTAAATCCCCCTTCAAACGGGGCCAGCCATTTCTCTGGTGCGCCTTGCGCCCGGGCGCGGGCAAACTCTCGCGCCAGCGTGGCGTCATCGGGTAATCCCCATACGGCTTTCGGCGTCCACCACGTCGCGGCCCATCGCCAGCGAATAACCCAGCTGGTCTAAGATTTCCGCGACTTTCGCCGCCGTGCGAAATTCGAGCATCCGGACTCCGCGAAATGGTGAAAATCGCGACGCCATGCGCTCAGTTGTGGGGCTAATGTCTGGATGTACTGCGCCAGTGATTCCATATCTGTTCCTGTCATCATTAAAATATGTGAACTGCTTCACGCTGTGATAGTTTTTACTTATCACTAACCGTTTTTTCACAGTTTTAACCGTTCAGGAATTACCCTCGCACATCCATTTCCATTAAAGTAGATGACAGTTTCTTTACTCTGATAAACAACGGTTATCGGTCGGGCTATGTCATTTCAGATTAAATTCATCAATCCGGGCGTTGTTGAAGTCGCGCGTCAGGGCAGTATCCGCGGTGCTAGCAGGACGCTTAATCTTTCGCAACCGGCGCTGACCAAATCGATCAAAGAGTTGGAAGAGGGGATGGCGGCGCAGCTTTTTGTGCGCAGGAGTAAAGGCGTCGCATTGACCGAGTGTGGGGAAGGGTTTTACTCGCGCGCCAGGCTGATTCTGGAAGAGTTACGCGCGGCGCAGGATGATATCCGCCAGCGCCAGGGGGAACTGGCCGGGCAGATTAACATTGGAATGGGAGCCAGTATTTCGCGAAGCCTTATGCCCGCGGTGATCACCCGCTTTCATGCACAACATCCGCAGGTAAAAGTCCGGATTATGGAAGGGCAACTGGTGTCGATGATCAATGAATTACGCCAGGGCGAGCTGGATTTCACCATCAATACCTATTATCAGGGGCCGTACGATCATGAGTTTACGTTTGAAAAATTGTTCGAAAAGCCTTTCGCCGTATTTTGTCGGGAAGGGCATCCGGCGACGGGCGCGACATCCATTACCGAATTGCTGAATTATAACTGGACAATGCCGACGCCACGCGGGAGTTATTATAAGCAATTAGAAGATGTTTTTACTCATCGCTCGCAAATACCACGCATTGACGTTGTCTGCGAAACGTTTTCTTCCTGCATTAGCCTTGTTGCACAAAGTGATTTTTTAAGTATCCTGCCAAAGGAACTGGGCTGTGACCCGCTGCTGGCGCACCGTCTGGTTATGCTGCCCGTTGTCGAATCGCTACCTAAAGCGGCCTATTATTTAATTCAGCGTCGTGATTCTCGTCAGACACCCCTGACCGAATCGTTAATTACGCAATTCAGAAGAGAGGCGCGGAAAATAGTATCGGAGTGAAGTGGGGAGTAAAATAAAAAAACAGAGCCTGTCCGACATCAGACAGACCCTACAACACACAGCAGTGCTTCCCTTCGCAGATCCTGAATGTTATATCCGTGAAGCAGGTTTATTTAATTATAACAGCCAACCCTCAAAAAGATATGTTTTAGCATCATTGATTCCACATTTTTTTAACCTAAACTTTCTGTTTTATGTGTGCTGAAATTTAAGTTAAGTCGCGTTTAACTTTTGCGAAGAAATAATTTTTATATTCATCAGGTTAATATTTATGCCCTCATCCTGGGGTAGCGGTTATTGAGGCCCATGCCTGGCGCAGGTATAGTACAGGCTCAGATGTAGCGGGAGGATGTCCATGAACCTGACGACAAATCACTTTTTCTTGACGCCATGGAGGGTATCCAGCCCCTGAAGCGCTGCACGGATATTCACTGGCAGCCGAGCCGCAACACGCGAACGCGTCAGGAGATTGATACCGAGCAACTGGATAACTTCCTGACCCTGGGCTTCCTGGAACTTCTGCCCCTGGATGAGCCGCTGGCGTTCAGACGGGAAGGGGTGCAACAGGGCGTTATTGATAAGCTCCGCTCGGGTAAATATTCCCGCCAGGCCAGCTTAAATCTGTTACGCCAGCCTGCCGAGCGTTGCCGGCAGATGCTGTTTTCCTTTATCCGCCAGGCTGGACGCGATGGATTACGTAACCTGGTGATCATTCATGGAAAAGGGCGGGAGCAGAACGCCCATCCCAACGTGGTACGCAGCTATCTGGCGCGCTGGTTAACCGAGTTCGAGGAAGTGCAGGCCTTTTGCGTGGCGCTGCCGCATCACGGCGGCAGCGGAGCATGCTATGTTTCGCTACGAAAGTCTGACGAAGCGAAACAGGAGAACTGGGAACGGCACGCTAAGCGCAGCCGTTAAGCGCTTCTGGCGGGCGAGACGTTCGCCCGCCTGTCACTCAGAAGGTTTCCCAGTTGCTGTCGGTGGCGGTGTTGGCCGTTGCCGGGCGTAACAGCTGTGGAGTTTTCACCGTGGCCGGGCGGGGTGCGGTGGCTTTTTCCTTTCCGTTCAGGCGAAACGCTGCCACAGCCTGGCGCAGTTGTTCCGACTGATCTTCCAGGGCCGCCGCCGCCGTGGCGGATTGCTGTACCAGCGCGGCGTTTTGCTGTGTGACGCTGTCCATCTGCGAAACGGCCAGGCTCACCTGTTCAATGCCGCGGCTCTGTTCATCGGACGCCGACGAAATCTCGCCCATGATATCGGTCACGCGGGTGACGGCAGCGACAATCTCCTTCATGGTTGCGCCCGCTTCGCTGACCTGCTCTGAACCGGTATTCACCCGGCTGACGGAGTTCTCAATCAGCCCTTTGATCTCTTTCGCCGCCTGCGCACTGCGGCTGGCCAGCGTGCGGACTTCACCTGCGACGACCGCAAAGCCACGACCTTGCTCCCCGGCACGCGCAGCTTCCACCGCCGCGTTAAGCGCCAGAATGTTTGTCTGGAAGGCAATGCTGTCAATCACGCCGGTAATGTGCGCAATTTGCTGCGAGCTGTCGGCGATTTCGGTCATGGTACGGACAACGTTATCCACCACGTGACCGCCACGGGCCGCCGTTTCTGAAGCGTTCTTCGCCAGTAGCGTAGCCTGGCGGGCGTTGTCGGAGTTCTGTTTAACCGTTGCGGTCAGCTCTTCCATGCTGGCTGCCGTCTCCTCCAGCGAAGCCGCCTGTTGCTCGGTGCGGGCAGACAGATCGTTGCTTCCGGCGGCAATTTCACCTGCGCCTGTGTAAATGGAATCGGTGCTACCACGCACGGCGCTGACGGTGGTCACCAGCGACTGCTGCATCTCATACAGACCCGCCGCCAGTTGGCCCATCTCATTGCGGCCAGACAGGGCGATATCCTGCGTCAGATCGCCGCCCGCAATGGCGCGAATATGGTTCATAATCATGTGGAGCGGTTTTAACAGCAGGTGTTGTAAACCCTGCCAGATCACCACCAGCACCGCGATAACGGCCAGGAAGATCGCTGCCAGCGTCCATTGCATCTGGGTAAAGCTGCTCTGGTTCTCTTCGGTTGCGGCTTTCAGCAGGGTGTTGTTTTCGGCGCGCCAGCGGTTATAAACCCCTTCCATATCGTCCTGGGCCTGTTGGGCATCCAGATCGCCAGTAGGCTGGTAGTTGTCGGCACGCAGATACGCAATGGAGAGACGCATTACCTCATGCATCTGGTCCATGATTTCTGCATTTCGTCGGTTAATGCCGCGTTCTGGCCGTTAACCTGCGGCATTTTCTGCCACTCTTTGTTATAGGCTTCAGCTTTAGCCAGAGAATCAGCCGCGGTGCCAAGCAGTTTGTTGATCGCCGCAAGGGACGCCGGGTCGCGCTGGTTTTTCAGGTAGCGGATCGCCACGCGGGTGACGGTGACGCGCGTTTTGATCAGCGTGTTCACGCTGTCGCTCAGGCTCTCCTGCTGGGCATTGAGCACCCCGGAGTTCTGGAAGTTATGGCGGTCGTTGCTGACGGCAGAGTAGAACAACCCTCCCGTGACAACTTGCAACAGACAGAATATGGTGAGAGCAAAGATAATACCGGTAATCACGTGCAGATTTTTCAGCATAGCGGTCGTCCGTTAGAGAAGATGCAGGGTTACACAAATACTATCGTCGTAGAGAAATTAAACTTTAATTTAACTCGCGCTTAACTACGGGGTCTGTTAAGGAACTCGTTGTAAATCCGGATCATTTTTATGAGGAAGGTCGACATGAGCAGCATTGATAAAAGCGGGACGTACGCACTTGGGTCGCGGACGGTTAAACGGCTTGGCTATGGCGCGATGCAGCTTGCCGGGCCGGGCGTGTTTGGTCCTCCAAAGGACAAAAATGCCGCGCTGGATGTGCTCCGCGAAGCGTGGCTGCTGGGGTGAATCACATTGATACCAGCGATTTTTACGGGCCTCATATCACCAACCAGCTGATCCGCGAGGCGCTTCATCCGTACCGCGACGATCTGACGCTCGTCACCAAGATCGGTGCCCGTCGCGGCAGTGATGCCTCCTGGCTGCCGGCCTTCTCCGCGCAGGAACTGACGCAGGCGGTACATGACAACCTGCGTAATCTGCAGCTGGATGTGCTGGACGTGGTTAATCTGCGCATCATGTTCAGCGCACATGGGCCAGCAGAAGGCTCGATTGCTGAACCTCTCACCACGCTGGCCGAGTTACAACAGCAAGGTTTGGTGCGCCATATTGGCCTGAGCAACGTCACGGCCACCCAGGTTGCGGAAGCGCAGAAGATGGTGCAGGTGGTGTGTGTGCAGAACATGTACAACATCGTGAACCGTGGCATGATGCGCTGGTGGATTCGCTGGCGCAGCAGGGGATTGCGTATGTGCCGTTCTTCCCGCTGGGCGGTTTTACACCCCTGCAATCATCCGGGCTGCAGGCGTCGCTGATTCGCTGGGCGTAACGGCAATGCAGGTCGCGCTGGCGTGGTTGCTGCAACGTTCGCCGAACATCCTGCTGATCCCCGGCACCTCCTCCCGTGGCGCATCTGCGACAAAATCTTGCGGCGGCGGAGCTGGTACTCCCGGCTGACGCGCTGGAAACGCTCAATTCGCTGGCGGATTAAGCCAGACAGGCATAAGCCAAAGCAGTGCTTTGGGCTTTTTTGTCCCTCTTGAAACCTGAATGTCGCTGCCGCAGGCGTTATCTGGCTATTCTTTCGCCGATGCGCAGGATACGGCTGAATTAAATCCGCTCACACTTCAATGCGTTTGGGGGAACCCCCGTAAAGGACCTTGATCCTTGTCTATAATCCGTAATACTGTATTTATATACAGTATCTGACGAGAAAGGCATTTATGGACACTCTCTTTTCTTATTATCCAAAGCAACCTCTTGAATTACCGTTATTTGTAGAACGCGTAGCGTGTGGTTTTCCAAGCCCGGCACAGGATTATGTGGAAGATCGTCTCGATCTTAACCGCCTGCCGTCAGGCATCCCAGCGCGACCTACTTTGTGAAGGTGAGCGGAGACTCGATGATCGGCGTTGGGATCGGCGATGGCGATCTGCTGGTCGTCGATCGTTCGTTAAACGCCGTGCACGGGGATATTGTGGTGGCATCCGTCGCGGGTGAGTTTACGGTCAAAGAGCTGCAGACCCGCCCGATCCTGAGGTTAGTGCCGCATAACGTTCGCTATCAGCCGATCACGTTTCAGTCCGAAGAGGAACTGCAGATCTTCGGTGTTGTCACCCACACACTCAAAACGCATAAACATGTTCGCGCTGGTTGATGTGAACAGCTTTTATGCCTCCTGCGAGACGGTGTTTCGGCCCGATCTGCGGGGCAAACCCGTGGTGGTGGTCTCCAATAACGACGGCTGCATTATTTCGCTGTCGCGGGAGCAAAGCAGTTCGATATAAAAATGGCGAGCCGTATTTCAAATTCAAAGAGAAGCGCTTTCCGCGCGGGTTTACGTCTTTAGCTCGAACTATGCGCTTTACGCCGATCTCAGCAGCCGGGTGATGCAGACGCTGACCGACTTCGCCCCGGCCATAGAGATTTACTCCATTGATGAGGCGTTTGTGAACGTTGCTGGCGTCAGCAACTGCATGGCGCTGGAGGCGTTTGGTCATCATATGCGCACGCAGGTGTTTAAAAATACGGGATTAACCGTTGGCGTAGGCATTGCCCCCACGAAAACGCTGGCGAAGCTGGCCAACTATGCGGCAAAGCGGTGGAGCAGCACGGGAGGCGTAGTGGATTTATCGGATCGCGAGCGGCAGCGTAAACTGCTGGCGCGCGTACCGGTAGAGGAGGTGTGGGGCGTCGGGCGGCGCATTACCAAAAAACTTAATGCGATGGGCGTCACCACGGCGCTGGATCTGGCACAAGCTTCCTCGTGGGTCATCCGCAAACATTTTAACGTTGTCCTGGAGCGCACGGCGCGCGAGCTGCGCGGCGAGCCCTGTCTTGATCTGGAAGAGTTCACGCCCACGAAGCAGCAGATTATCTGTAGCCGCTCGTTTGGACACCGTATTACGCAATACGAGGAGATGCACCAGGCCATTTGCGCCTACGCTGAACGGGCTGCGGAAAAGCTGCGCAGCGAGCATCAATATTGTCGCTTTATCAGCGTGTTTTTGCGTACCAGCCGCATGCGGACAACGAGGTTTATTACGGCAATCAGGCGTTCTGTCACCCTGATGACGCCCACCAATGACTCGCGCGATATCATCCGTGCCGCCACCGATGCGCTGGGGCGCATATGGCTTGACGGCTATCGCTACATGAAGCGGGGTGATGCTGGCGGACTTTTTCAGTAGCGGCGTCGCCCAGCTGAATTTATTTGATGATAACCGTTTGCGCGCCAACAGCGCGGCGCTGATGGAGCTGATCGACAGCGTGAATCATTCCGGGAAAGGGAAGATATGGTTTGCCGGGCAGGGGATTGAGAAATCCTGGGCGATGAAGCGCGAGATGTTGTCACCGGCTTATACGACGCGGTACGCGGATTTGCCGGTAGCGAAGTAGGCGCCGGTTATTTGGCAAGCGACGGCAGGATTTGTTCGATCACCTGTATCACGCTTCTGACGCGTTGTGGGATAAAGCGGGCGTCGGGGTAGACGGCATAGAGATACCGGTCAGGTAACCGCCAGGCTGGTAATACCGGCACCAGCGTGCCGGCTTGCAACGCCTTTGCCGCAAGCGGCAGCTGCATGCCGCCAATCCCGATGCCTGACTCCAGCGCCTGTAACAGGGCATCACTGGTGTTGGCACGAAAAACGGTATGCACTTTCACGTCAATTGTTTCCTCACCGGCGATCAACCGTAGAGGCGCATCCCGCGGGATGCCGCTAAATCGCACATGGGGATGTGCCGCCAGTTCGCTGACGGAGTGTACCGCCTGAAGCCGGGAGCAGCGAACAGCGCGGTTTCAATCCGCATCAGCAGACGTGCCGCATGCGATTGCGGAGGCTCAGCGCTAAGGCGTAGTGCGACATCCACCCCTTCGCTCACCAGGTCGGCGATGCGGTCATCCAGGGACAACGTCAGGTGCAATGCCGGATGCAGGCGCTGAAGCGCCAGCAGAGGGGGCAAAACGATCTGCCCCAGACCGCTTGGCAACTGAACATGGACGCTGCCCTGAAACTGATGATCGGCAGGTTTAACCGTCTCTCCGCTTCCTGCATGGCATCCAGCAAAAGCTGCATATCACGGCGATAACGTTCACCCTGCTCGGTGAGCTTCATCATTCGCGTTGTCCGATGCAGCAATACCACCCCGAGCTCCTGTTCCAGGGCGGCAATCTGCTGGCTGACGGCAGACTGCTTCATTCCGCTCTGGCGAGCGGCTGCCGAAAAGGAACCCGCTTCTGCGACGCGCAGAAAGGTGGAAATGGCGTTGAGCTTATTGTTCATTTAATGTTTTTTCTTATAAGTGCCATCGAATTCATGGGATATGTAGGGAAAAATAATATATCACACTGTGTCTGTCACCCTAACTGGAGAAACACCGTGAATAAGATGCAGCCACAAAACGTCGCGCTGGTCGCTGGCGCCAGCGGGATCGTAGGCAGACAGCTCGTCAAAACACTTCTGGACAACAAATGGCAGGTGATTGGCCTGAGCCGCCATGCCTTATCCCATCCTGATGCTATTTCGCTGATCAACGTTGATTTACTGGATGCAGAGGATAGCGCCAGGGCTTTGCAAGCCGCTGGCGAGATCACCCATATTTTTTACAGCGCCTGGATGAATGCCGGGAGCTGGACGGAAATGGTTGAACCGAACGTCACGATGTTGCGTAACCTGGTCAGCAATATTGAAAAAATGGCACCTTTGCAGACGGTAAGCCTGATGCAGGGATACAAAGTGTATGGCGCGCACCTGGGACCGTTCAAAACCCCGGCACGCGAAAGCGATCCGGGCGTACCCGGGGCAGAATTTAACGCCGCTCAGCTCGCGTGGCTCCGTGATTTTCAGCGGGGAAAACGCTGGCACTGGAATGCCATCAGGCCAGGCGTGTGGGCAGTTCGGTGCCAGGCAATACCATGAACCTTGCGCTGAGCATCGCACTGTATGCGTCCCTGTGTAAGGCTCTGGGTTTACCTCTGCGTTTTCCCGGTTCGGAACAGACCTGGCACAGCATTGTTGATCATACTGACGCCGAATTGCTGGCGGAGGCAACGCTGTGGGCAGCCACATCACGTAGGGCTAACAACCAGGCTTTCAACGTGAATAATGGGGACATCTGGCGCTGGAGCGAGCTGTGGCCGCGCATCGCACGCTGGTTTGAACTGGACTCTGCGCCGCCGGTCAGATTGTCATTCCATCAGTTGTTTAAGGATTATCGTGCGTTATGGCGCGACATTGCCGGGGAGCGGTTGGTGGAGGCGGATATTTTGCAGCTGAACGACGGGCATTTTGCCGATTTTGTCTTTAGCTGGAATTACGACATGTTTGGCGACGGCAGTAGCTCCGCCGGTCAGGGTTCACGCGAATGCAGGCAACCGATGAGATGTTTTTCAGCCTGTTCTCGCAGCTAAGAGCGGCACGTATTATTCCGTAAAAAAGGGGGGTGCGTTTCTGACGGCAGTAAAAAACGCGAACCCGGATGCAGGGAGTAAAGAGCGCTCAATGCTCACTTCTGGAATAAGGCCAGAGGAGCTGGCCAGTTCATGACAAAGCGCGCCAATCCGATCCACCGCATTCAGCAGGAGGGGCGTGGGTTCGTTGGCACAATTTAATCGCAGGAAATTCGTTAAGTGTGCGCGGGGGGAAAACAGCGGCCCGGGCTAACGCCAATGTTCAGTGTCAGCGCGCGGCGGTGCACCTCCAGTGCATTCACCTGGTGTGGAAGTTCAACCCACAACAGGAAACCGGCAGCCGGCACGTTAACGCGTGTGCCGGGAGGGAAGCTTGCCTTGACGCGCGCAATGACGGCACCAATCCCCTCCGCGATGCGCCGCTTTAGCCGCCGCAGATGACGATCGTAGTCGCCACTGGCCAGGATTTCGCTCGTTGCGGCTTCAAACAGCGGCGCGCCTGCCCAGTCTCCGGCCATACGCGCCTGCAGGACCTGGGCGTGGTAACGTCCGGGCGCAATCCAGCCGATGCGCCATCCGGCGCAAGCGTTTTAGACAATGAACTGCAGTAAATGACATTCCCGCTCTGGTCGAACGCTTTACAGGCCGGAGGACGTTGCCCTTCGCCGACCAGGTCGCCATAAACATCGTCCTCAATTAACGGGATGCCTGCATCTTCCAGCAGGGCAACCAGTTCCTGCTTGCGGGGGACGGACATACTGGCACCCAGCGGATTTTGCACGGTGGGCGAGGCCAGAACGGCCGCTGGATGATGGCACCGAATAGCATCGGCGAGCGGCGCCAGCAGCAACCCTTCTTGAGGATCGGTTGGGGATCTCCAGCGCCTTCAGGCCCAAATCTTCCAGCAACAACAGCGTACCGAAATAGGCGGGTTGTTCTATCGCTACCACGTCGCCAGGCTGGCACACAGCCCGCAACGCCAGACGCAGCGCCTGTGTCGCGCCAGCGGTGATGATGAGATCCTCTGCACCAAAACGGCCGCCCCACTGCGCTGCCCGGGCGGCAATCTTACTGCGCAAATCAACCGTCCCGGAGGCAGGCTATAGCTTTGCCCACGCGCTTCCAGACGTCGACCTGCAGACTGCAGCGCACGTTGCAGGGTATCGCCTGGCAGCCACGCGGGGTCGGGCAAGGCAGCCCCCAGCGGTACCAGTCGGGCTTCTGCACTACTGAATAACGATCGCGCGACGGCTGACATTGTCACAGGCACGGGGCCGGACAGGGAACGCGTGGGCTGCACGCATCGGGACTGGCGGGTCTGACGGACGTAGTAGCCCGAACGCGGACGCGCAACGATCAGCCTTCGGCCTCAAGGCAGCGGAGTGCTTCCAGTGCCGTCGGGAGACTGACCTGTTCGCGCTCGGCCAGTTTACGTGCAGAGATCATCCGGTCGCCGATTTGCAACGCGCCTGAAGCCAGCGTAAGACGCAGCATCTCAGCAATCCGACGGTAATGGGGGGACGGGGCGGCCATGGGGATCTGTGCAGTCAAATTTTCGATAAAACTGACTATACAGCCAATGAAGTGCCCCATCTATAGTGTCCGGCATGTTCCAGACAAGGAGGCACTATGCACAGCGACAATTTCGATATTTCTGCCTATTTCAGGCGCATAAACTATACCGGCCCGGCGGCTGCCGATACTGCTACCCTGCATGCGCTTATGCGCCATCAGCTCTTTTCGATACCCTTTGAAAATGGGGATGTACAGGCGGGTAAAGTCGTTTCGCTGGTCCCCGAAGACATTGCCGACAAGCTGTTGAGGCAGAAGCGCGGCGGTTACTGCTATGAGGTGAATGGGCTATTTGCGATGGCGCTGGAGGCATTGGGCATTCGCTGGCGTTTTGTCGCGGCGCGCCCGATGTTCTACGGTGCGTCGGCCTAAACCCATATGGCACTCATTGCTGAGATTGACGGTCGTCAGTGGCTTTGTGACCTTGGATTCGGTAGCTACGGCATCCGTGCGCCGATGGCGTTAGACATGCTTGATACGGATATCCGGCAGGATTTCGACACGTTCCGGCTGACCCGTAACGCGGAGGGTGAGTATCTGCTTCAGGCATGGGTGGAGGGTAAATGGGCCAGTCAGTACGGCTTTGACCTCTCTCCTCAGGAGTGGATTGATTTCGTGCCTGCCAACTACCTTAACTCCACGCACCCGGACGCCATTTTTGTGCAGAAGCTGCTCGTCGTACAGCATCGCCCTGAAGGACGCCAGATTTTGCTGGGTAACGTGCTGAAAACGATCACCGCGCAGGGCGTGGAAACGCAGCAGCTGGCAGAAGATGACATTGCCTCTGTACTGAAAAATTGTTTCGCGCTGACGGTTGAGTGATCCGCAGGGGGACGCTGGAATCGAGTCCAGCGTCCCCGGCTTATCATCGACAATGCGAACTGTTAAATACAGAGCCTACCTGAGACGTCTTCAGGGCAGAAACCGTATCCGCTACGTAAAAAGCGTCGTAATAATCGACCCTATAATATACAGGGAAAGGATGCCCTGGATGCTACTTAAAGCCCACCGCAAATAGCGCCACTGGTAGCGTTCTCTGGCATTGGCTCGGCAATGGGGCCGTTAGCGTCAGGGGCTTCTTTTCTGAAGTGCTGCAGGGTTTGATGACACCACCACACCAGCAGTAATACCAGCACGGTTTTCGTGAGCAGTGAGCCATAAGCATTGAAAAAAACGTCCCAGTAGCAACGGAGTGTATCCATATCCTTTTACCTGTAACTGTGCGGCCCATATGACGAAGAGGGGCAATATTAGGGAATTATTTCTTCTTATTCATCATCGCTTTTAGATCGGCAAACGGGTTGAAAGTGGCCACGCCCATGTCTTTTTGCGCGTCTTCACCCGCCACAACGGTAGTACCGTACTGATCTGCTTCGGTGTATTTCGAGTGTTCATGGTCGTGGCAAAACAGGCACAACAGCTCCCAGTTGCTGCCATCTTCCGGGTTATTAGTATGATCGTGATCGATATGGTGAACCGTGAGCTCCCGCAGGTTTGAATAGACGAACTCGCGTGAGCAGCGTCCACAGACCCAGGGATAGATTTTTAATGCCTTTTCACGGTAGCCACTTTCCAGTCGCGCGTAGTTTTTAGGGATCAGAGCCATTGCCGGTTTTACCTGCCAGGGAAAAAGAAAGACGCACTATATCTCATTATGGGGCGTCATTGCGATCCGCTCAATTCTGTCAATTTATTTGAATTATTCCGTTAAATAAAGGGCATTTATTCTCCCCGGGTAATGCGTAAAGTAGAGATAACGCAAAGCATCATCAGGATATCTCGTTATGAAAAAGATCGGCTTTTTGTCATTTGGTCACTGGACACCGTCACCTCAGTCCGGCACGCGTTCCGCGGCGGACACCCTGTTGCAATCCATCGACCTGGCCGTCGCCGCTGAAGAGCTGGGCGCAGACGGTGCCTATTTCCGTGTGCATCATTTTGCCCGTCAACTCAGCTCTCCGTTCCCCTTACTGGCGGCGATCGGTGCGAAAACGAAAAGCATCGAAATCGGTACTGGCGTGATCGATATGCGCTATGAAAATCCGATGTACATGGCGGAAGATGCGGGCGCGGCGGATTTAATCTCCGGCGGACGTTTGCAGCTGGGGATCAGCCGGGGCTCTCCGGAGCAGGTCATTGATGGCTGGCGTCATTTTGGTTATGTCCGCAGGAAGGGGAAAATGAATCAGATATGGCACGCCGACACACCGAGGTACTGCTTGAGGTGCTGCGCGGAGAAGGGTTTGCAAAACCGAACCCTCAACCATGTTCCAAATCCACCGGGACTGCTGCGCCTGGAGCCACATTCCGAAGGCTTACGTGAGCGCATCTGGTGGGGCGCAGGGTCGAACGCGACAGCGGTATGGGCTGCAAAACTGGGGATGAACCTGCAAAGCTCAACCCTGAAAGATGATGAAACCGGTGAGCCATTCCATATTCAGCAGGCAAAACAGATCCGCGCTTACCGACAGGCCTGGGCGGAAGCCGGGCATACTCGTCAGCCGCGCGTCTCGGTCAGCCGCAGTATTTTTGCGCTGATGGACGATCGTGACCGCATGTACTTCGGCGCAAGCCGGAACGACAGCGATAGCGTGGGTTACCTTGATGAGAAAACGCGCGCAATTTTCGGACGCAGCTATGCCGCTGAGCCTGAAAAGCTGATTGAGCAGTTGAAACAAGACGAAGCGATTGCCGAAGCGGACACCTTATTGCTCACCGTGCCGAACCAGCTCGGAGTGGATTACAACGCGCATGTTATCGAATCCATTCTGAAGCATGTTGCACCGGCAATGGGATGGCGCGAGTAGCTATTTTGTTGTGCGCCGAGCGCGAAGGCCGTAACGCCTGCCTGTCTCGTCACCCCCGGTAAGGGGGACGAGGCAGGCATCTGCGGAGGTTATTCGACTGGCTTATGGCTCATATCGCTCAGCAGCACGGCGATACTTTGCCCGCCTGCCGTCTGTTCGAGGCCAATCTTCACAATGATGGTCAGCGGAACGGAGAGCAACATGCCGACCGGGCCGAGCAGCCATCCCCAAAAGATAAGGGACAGAAATACCACCAGCGTGGACAATCCCAGACCACGCCCCATCATGCGTGGCTCAAGAATGTTCCCGAACACCAGGTTAATCACCAGATACCCGGCTAGCAGAATCAGCGCATCATAGAACCACTGAACACCAGCACCTGCAGAATAGGGGGATAGCGGCCAGCACCGAACCGATGTTGGGGATATAGTTGAGCGCAAAGGCCAGTAATCCCCAGACGAACGCAAACCGGACATCCAGCGCCATCAGCATTCCCCAGACCACGGCCCCGGTGACCAGGCTAATGGCGGTTTTCAGGACCAGATAGCGGGAGACGCTATCCAGCGCGCGTTGAATCGCGCCCATGCCTTCAACCGGACGGACCATTATTTGCTGCAGTTTTGCGGGCAGTTGCGGCACTTCCAGCAGCATGAACACCACCGTTAAAAACAGCAGGAAAATCGAGGTCATGGCGTTAGAGAGCTGCGCCAGCAGGCCGGTGACGAGGGTCATGGCGGCATTCGGATCAATGTACTTCAGCAACTCCTCAACGGACACTTCGATTCCCGCACGCTGCAGCCAGGGTTCAAGCTGCAACAGCGGTATCGCCAGCGACGAGCGGTATTTCGGTAACGTTCGCGTCAGTTCATTCAGGGAGGTGCCGAGATAAGCGACCAGCAGCACCATGGCAATAATAATGATGCTGATAAGCATCGTGATTGCCAGCACGCGCGGGATGCGGAACCGCGTCATGCGCTGTATGAGCGGGTTAAGGATCACCGCAATAAACAGGGCCAGAATAAACGGCACGATGATGTCGGCGGCAAAACGAACGCCCGTCAGTATGATCACCAGCATGCCCAGCATGATGACAATTTTTAGCCCGTTCAGGGTAATGATGGGTTTAGCCATGGGGGTTCCTGAATAATATTTTTATTTATAATAAAGGCGAAAGCCGTTTCAATAAACTAACCAAAATCAAACGGGATGGGTAAAGAATTGAAAAGACTTTGAGTAAAAGCCTTACTTATGGTACAAATTTGGCGTGTTCAACTACCGAGGACAATTTTCATCCGCAAAGACGAGAAGCAACAACGCGGATAATTGTAATTTTATGGACAATTTGTTCAGGACGTATTCTTCAAACAACACCGCTGTATTTTTCACTTCCTTCTGCCTTCTTTCTGGTGAGCAACACTGGCGCAACGCGCTATAGTCACATCTTCTGCCTGAGCTGGCGCTACGCGCTTAGCTGTCTGATTTAATTTCATATTTTTGGGTTTGCTGCACGCAGCAGGCCACGATGGATTATATTCTCAAGCAGGAGAAAAACATGTTTTACTGGATTTTATTAGCCCTTGCTATTATCGCTGAAATTACCGGCACGCTGTCGATGAAATGGGCAAGCGTCAGCGATGGCAATACCGGCTTTATTTTAATGCTGGTGATGATTTCACTTTCCTATATTTTCCTGTCGTTTGCAGTGAAGAAAATTGCGCTGGGTGTGGCCTATGCGCTGTGGGAAGGGATCGGTATTTTGTTGATCACCCTGTTCAGCGTCTTATTATTTGACGAAACATTATCAACAATGAAGATTGCCGGGTTAACGACGCTGGTAGCAGGTATCGTGCTGATTAAATCGGGTACACGCAAACCGACTAAGCAGCCGAAGGAGCAGACCCATGCAGCAGTTTGAATGGATCCACGCGGCCTGGTTGGGGTTTGCCATCGTGCTGGAGATTTTAGCGAACGTCCTGCTAAAATTCTCTGACGGTTTTCGTCGTAAAATTTACGGACTGTTGTCGATTGCCGCCGTACTGGGGCGTTCAGCGCCCTGTCACAGGCAGTGAAGGGTATCGATCTGTCCGTGGCCTATGCGCTGTGGGGCGGGTTTGGTATTGCCGCCACCCTGGCAGCCGGCTGGGTGCTGTTCGGTCAGCGTTTAAATAACAAAGGTTGGATTGGACTGATATTGCTGCTTGCCGGCATGATCATGATAAAACTCGCCTGATACACGTTAAGCCATTATTTACAGGCAGCGAAATTCGCTGCTGTATTACTCTTAAAAAAAGCAAAACATTGAAGAGGATGGCTAATGTATCGCACATTAAGCTGGCGCAATATTCCCACCGCGAGAACATTGTTCGCCATGATCTTCATGGCGGGGATCGGCTTAATCATCTCCATTGTCGCGCTGCTCTATTTATCTCTGCACCTGATCAGCACCAAAACCAATGAAATTGACGAGCACCGCACCACGCTTTCCGTGCAGGGTGCGATACAAACGTCGGTTAACCGTGTCTCGACCCTGGTGATAGATAATGCCGTCTGGGACGATGCGGTACGCGAGGTCTACCGCCCAAAGCTCGATACCGAATGGTTATACAACACCTGGGGAGCGGGCTTTAAAGTCAATAACCTCTATGACGGCACTTTCGTGCTGGATGAGCATTTCAACGTTATCTGGGGATCGTTTCAAAGCCAGCCTTTTGCGGAGACGAATCTCGACTTTTTTGGCAAAGGCCTGCAAGCGCTTATTCAGCAGCACGGACGTGAATTACCCAGCCAGAAGAATATTTATGCCGGGATCACTCGAACGCGTCACGGCGTCGCGTTTGTCGGAATAGGGCTGATCCGACCGATGATCGGGCGATTGCAGGTTAACGACGGTACGCGCCGCTATCTGGTGATTACCCGCCATTTGAATAGCGGCATATTATCCGATCTGGGGCAGACCTTTCAGATTGATAACCTCAACTTTACCCCGGATAAAATCAACAGTCTGAGTATGCCGCTGCGCAGTTCTGCTGGGGAGTTACTGGGTTACCTCAACTGGCAGGCACGCCTTCCTGGCGCGCAGGCGGCCCGGGCCGCATCATCTGATATCACGCAGATAGTGGTGCTGGCATCGGTGCTGATCCTGCTGTTTATTATGGTGAGCTGTGTGGGCCTGTACAAACTGGCCCGCGGAGAAAGCCAGGCGCGTCTGGTCGCCAGAACGGACTGGCTAAGCCATCTGCCGAACCGCCGTCGCACTCATTGAAGCGCTGGACCGCGTGAGTTTGCGTGGCGATATTGACGTCAAAAGCGTGGTGTTTATCGATCTGGATGCTTCAAGGACGTCAACGATATCTACGGCCACAGCGTCGGTGACGATCTCATTGTGACCATCGCCAAAACGCTGAATGAATGCGTTCCACCGGGTGGGATGCTGGCGCGCATGGGAGGCGATGAGTTTGCCATGACCATCGGCGGTGAAGGGGCAGAAGCGCTGGCGACCACCTTTGCCGAATCCGTACTGGATTTTCTCAATACCCCCATTCGTCTGGGGGAGCGCACCATTCATATCGGTGCCAGCATCGGGATTGCCAGCGGAACCTGATTGAATGCACCAGTTCCGAGCTGTTTCGCCGCGCCGATATCGCCATGTACCATTCCAAAATTAGCGGGAAAGGGCGTGTCACCCACTATGACGCGGCGCTGAATAACGCCCGGGAACGCAAGCTTGCGATTGAAACCAGATCCGTAACGGACTGGAGCGAGGACGAGTTTGAGGTCTGGTACCAGCCGATTATTGACGCCCGCAGTCAGAAAATGAGCAGTGTGGAAGCGCTGGTTCGCTGGCCGCGTCGTCCGGAAGGTGAACTCGGTCCGGATACCTTCATTTCCATTGCGGAAACGAGCGGGCTGATTTACAAACTGGGCCAGTTTGTTTTGCAGCGTGCCTGCCAGGATCTGGAGCCGTACAGCGAATTAAAGCTCTCCGTTAATATCTCCCCGGCGCAGTTTCGCGATCCTGAATTCGAAGAAAAAGTGGCCTGGTTCTGGAAAGCACCCGTTTCCCGGCCAGGCGACTCCAGCTCGAAGTCACGGAGACCTATGTGCTGGAAAACCCCGAGCGTGCCCGCACGGCGATTGCCAACCTTAAAGCGCTGGGCACCGCGGTGGCGCTGGATGATTTTGGCACGGGCTATTCGAGTATTGGCTATTTGCGGCGTTTTAATTTCGACACCATTAAGATCGATAAATCACTGGCCGGGCTGGTGGACAACGATGAGCAGGCGGCGGCGCTGGTGAGCGGCACGGTGAGGATCGCCAATGCCCTGGGCATGGCGGTGGTCGCTGAAGGGGTGGAAAACGAAAAGCAGATGAAATTGTTACGGCTGGCTGGCTGCGATCAGCTGCAGGGATTCTGGTTCAGCCAGCCGATGCCGATTGAATCAATCAGGGCGTTACGTCAGGTCAGACAGTGCTGAGTTACTGCTGCGCCAGTGCTTCCAGCTTGTCACGAAAACCGGTCACGGCTAAGGCCCGGTTATCTGCACGCCATCTGTCTTTTGCCGCTGGCGCAGAGCTTTGAACACCAATCAGCTGCCAGCCGTTATCCGTTTTTAACATCAGCGGCGAGCCGCTGTCACCGGGTAACGTATCGCACTGATGTGAGAGCACGCTGTTTTGCGCCCATCCTGTGACAATACAGTCCGTGTGGGTGTAAAGCGCGTCCAGATGATCGACAGGGTAGCCTGATTGCGTCACCTTACGGTCGGCGGCTTTCAGTGCGGCAGTGAGCGCGGCTTTGTCTCCGTCAAATAACGGAAGCGGGGTAATGCCAGAGGGCGGGTAGCGCAAAATGATCAGGCCAAAATCCCAGGATGCCGCTGACGGAGGCACTATCCAGCCGTCACCGTCAGGCTTCAGACGTTTGCCGAGGGAAGCATCAACCGTCCCTCAATACCGTGAATTTCATAACGCCACATCCCTTTTTGCGACACAAATCGCAGGGCAACGGCTTTGTCTGGCTTGCCGTCTGGCGGTGTCAGCAGGCAGTGGCCTGCCGTCAGGGCAAGTTGCGGGGTAATCAGCGTAGCGGTACATAAATTACCGCTGGCGGTTTCCAGTTGCCCGATAGCATCCCAGGGTGCTGGTAGGATCGGCGACGCGCGTACGATCGTCATGACCGAAAAACAGCGTTTTAAGCTCTTTCGCGCTAATGGTTTCATCACCGCCATCATCCGCATGTGAGAATCCAGAAAAAAGACCAAACGTTCCCAGTAACAACACAACAGATTTACGCATATCACACTCTGGTGGGGGCAATTATGATTATTAAAAGTGAACCCTATGAAAATACTATAGACGGGACAGCGCTAAAGTGGGAGTAAAATCAGCGTGCTACGATCAGGAAAGATAAAAATGGCTTGCGATGAGCGCGCATAAAATAAGCAGGATAAGAATCAGCTCAAACCGATAGCGCCGCAGCATACGCCTCCGGATAAAAAAACGGCGCTGGACCTTTCCGGTTCAGCGCCGGTTTACCAACGTGCCCCGAAAGGCACGGTTAAGCTTGTACTCTTACGCAGCTGGCTGTGCAGCTGGTTTAGCAGCTTCGTGTTTTACTGCTTTTTTGTGATGCTTTTTAGCCGCCTGGGCTTTCTGTTCTACAGCAGGTTTGGTCGCTTTTTTGTGGTGCTTTTTAGCGGCCTGCGCTTTCTGCTCTACAGCCGGTTTAGCGGCATCTTGTTTAACGGCTTTTTTGTGGTGTTTTTTAGCAGCCTGGGCTTTTTGCTCTGCAGCAGGTTTAGCGGCTTTATGGTGTTTCTTGTGGTGTACGGTTTTTGCCGGAGCAGCAGTCGTTGTTGCAGCTGGCGCAGCAGCAGCCGGTGCAGCAGTGGTTTCAGCAGCAAACGCAGCAGAAGACAGACCCATAGCAGCGGCAACAACCAGAGCTAATACTTTTTTCATGTTCATACCCTCGAATTTGGTTTTTCATTTAACCCCACTGCGGGGCCGTTGAAAGAACTATATCCCTGTAAATTCGGGGTTTCCGTGAGTGATTGGTATCGGCGTGTAACGGAATGTACAAAGGGCGGTACAGGGTGCGCAAAAGGAAAACGGCCGGAGCGTACTCCGGCCGCTGGATTACAGATAACGGGACGTCAAATGTTCGCGGAAGTAACGGATATTCAGGTCTTCACCCGTCGCCTGGGTAATCAGTTGCGAAGTGGTGAAGCGGCTACCGTGCTGCCAGATGTTCTGACGCAGCCAGTCAAACAGGGCGGAGAAATCGCCCTCAGTGATGGAGGACTGCAGACCCGGCAGCGCCGTTTTGGCCGCATGGAACAATTGCGCGGCGTACATCGCGCCGAGCGTGTAGGACGGGAAGTAGCCAACGCCGTCGGTCCAGTGAATGTCCTGCATACAGCCGTTGCGGTAGTTATCTTTGGTTGATAACCCGAGCCAGGCCTGCATTTTCTCATCCCACAGCGCCGGAATGTCATCCACCTCGATATCGCCATTGATCAGCGCACGTTCAATTTCATAGCGCAGCACCACATGTGCCGGGTAGCTGACTTCGTCGGCATCGACGCGGATATAGCCCGGTTTCACGCGCTGGTTCCAGGCAATAAAGTTCTCTTCACTGAACGCCGCCTGACTGCCAAAACGGGCGTGAACCGCAGGGAGGAGATGTTTAAGAAAAGCGTCGCTGCGCCCCAGCTGCATTTCAAAGAACAGGCTCTGGGATTCGTGGATCGCCGTTGAACGGGCGAGATAGACAGGTTGACCGGCCCACGTTCGCGGCAGGTTTTGC
>ENA-OQHY01000474-OQHY01000474.1-human-gut-metagenome-genome-assembly--contig:-NODE-474-length-22661-cov-4.551345_pt1 | contig 22661 bp, 26 predicted proteins | sample MGYA00242570_ERZ504733 | MGnify/ENA primary metagenome ERZ504733 (study PRJEB26092, sample SAMD00036219) | human gut metagenome | host: Homo sapiens | study: EMG produced TPA metagenomics assembly of... | reverse complement strand
TGCGGTGCTCTTGTCTGTCACTGCTTCTTTTCCGCATCCAGCTGCCGAGCACAGCAGATTCCGGAAAGCAGTACTGCAATCATTCTGCGTTTCATAATTCTCCCTTTCTGCTTTGCCTGATGAATCATTTTCCATTACTTTTTACAGTTTTGTTACATAACCTTTCTCTATTATACACAAACCGTAAAAATAGTCCAGTCCTGTTTTCTTATGATTTTCTGAACTTTTTTGCAATTTCACATAGCTCTGAATAGTTACACAAAGCTGTGGAAGATTTCACCTTCTGGTTTTACGGTAAACGAAAGCCGTTTGCCTGTCCGCGGATGCTTCAGCTCGAGATGATGCGCGCACAGCGCCAGAGATCCTTTCTCTTTCGCCCCATATTTTGCATCCCCCGCCAGCGGATATCCCGCATGGGAAAACTGGACGCGGATCTGGTGGTGGCGGCCCGTTCCGAGGTGGATCTGCACCAGGGTTCGGTTCTCCTGTGTCCTTATCACTTCATATTCCAGCACCGCTTTTTTCGCTCCGGCGGTGCCTGGCTGTACGACGCGGGATGTGTTGCTCCGTCCGTCTTTTACAAGGAAATCCTCAAACTTCTGCACGCCCTGTTTTTCGATTTTTCCCTCACAGACGGCGAGATACTCTTTCTTCATTGTCCCGTCCTTCACCTGCCGTCCCAGTTTTCCTGCGGCGTCTTTGTTTTTCGCAAACACCAGCACGCCTCAACCGGCTGATCGAGCCGGTGAACGACCGCCAGATATGGAATCTGAGTCCGCGCCTGTCCCGGTGTTTCCGCCCTTGTCTGCTTCGCCAAATAATTCAGCAGCGCATGCTCCAGATCCATCTGTCCCATCCGCGCATTCTGCACTGCCATACCCGCGTGCTTGTGAACAACAAGAATATCGTTATCTTCCATTAAAATATCTTCTCTGCAAAATCCAGCCACTTTCTTCTCCTGTTCTGACTTCTTATTTTCGATACACGGATTTCTCCGCTGTTATGCTTTAAGAAGTATGCACCATTTCCGCCGCATCTGTCAAGAAAAACATGCCCGGCGGACGAATTACACAACACAGAAAGCGATCGCCATACCAATCATTTTTTCTGATACAGCGACCGCTTTTTCTTTATTTTCCATATTCAGTTTTTCTCTACTTTCAAGGATTTTCACTGGTTTTCTTTCTTTACCGATCTGTGATCTTTGTTTTCGCTTTCGTTTGATATTTCAAAGATCGTTTCTCTTTCATTTCCCTGTTGTAGATTTTCTTTTTTTCGGGAAGATGTTCTTTTTCAGAGGCTTTTCCTTTGCGGTTAAGATTTCCACTCCGAAAATCTTTTCCTTAGGATTTCCTAAGATCTGCTCTGATCTCATGTTTATCAAAAGGTTTTCTTTCGAACTTCTTTTGTATGGATCTTTATCTCAGGTTTTCTTTCCTTTCGGAAGTCTCTCATCTTAAGAACATCTTCCTTTTCCCTTTTTTTCCATTCTTCTATAGAAGATTTCTCGTCTCTTTCTATGAAAATGGTTTGTTCTCTTGAAAAGGGGGTCCCAAGTCTTTCTCTTTGTACCTCTTGGTTAGGTTTTTGTTTTCTTGTTTCTTTGTGATTTTAATATAACAGATCCGCCAGTATTTGTCAACACATTTTTAAAATATTTTTACTGTTTTTTATATCACTTTTCCTTTTCTTAATTATTGTGTTTATTTTCTGAATTTTATATTGTTTTCTGATATTTTATTTCAAATAAGTGCGCAGAAAAAGAGCTATGAAACAGACTTTTCTCCTGCCACACAGCTCTTTCTCAAATACTTATCCTCTATAATAGTTGATCAGGCATCCCTTGCGGATGATTTCTCTCTCATCATCGGTCAGCGCGCCTAACGTCATCTCGAACGGAACAAGTGCTCCGTCTTTTACAACGTACGCTTTGATCACATCAGCTTTCTCTTCTACTGCCTTGCGGATCTCCGGTACAAAAAGGTAATCTCCGTTTGCAAACGCAGATCTCCTGCCGGGATCAGGAATGGAAGCATGCCCCAGTTAATCAGGTTGGAGCGGTAGCGCTTCGTTGCATACTCGTTGGCGATGTTTGCCCAGCCGCCTAATACCTTCTGGCAGGAAGCTGCCTGCTCACGCGCAGAGCCGTCGCCCGGTTTTACAGCGAAGATGGTGGATCCGACACCGACGTTTGTCTTGTCGATATCCGGGTGCTGGGTGTGAATTGCTGCAAAGACCGGTTTCAGTTCCGGAAGTGCCTCTGCCGGGCAGTTGCCTTCTGGATGGCTTTCTCTGCAACCTGTACTTCTTTTGCACGTCCCACATAAGCCGGATCTTTTCTGGACAGGGTAAACTCTGCCAGTCCAAGCGGGTTGGAACGGAAGGACGAAGTCTCGCCGGATGGAATCAGCTCGTCGGTGGTCGTAACCGGATCATGGATCTCAGAGACAACCTTCAGAATCAGGTTCTCAGCAAGCTGCGGCATTGCCGGCCAGTCTTTGATGTTTGGTCCGAACTGAATTTCAACAGATGGATCTGCCACGCCCTTGCTGTCGAAGACACGGTTCTCGTAAATCTTCTTGTCGAAGTGGTATGCCGGTTTGGTATACGTTCCGGTAAACTCATCTGCTGCAGTCAGAAATCCCTTGTTTGCTGCGGTTGCGGCGATGGAACGTGCATCCATCAGGGCAACGGAAGAAATCTGTCCGTTCTGGATTTTGGATCCCTCGCGGTTCGGGAAGTTTCTGGTGGAGTGACGGATTGAGAATGCATTGTTTGCCGGGGTATCGCCTGCGCCGAAGCACGGTCCGCAGAATGCAGTCTTGACGATCGCACCGGTCTCCAGCAGGTCTGCCAGTTTTCCGTTTCTTGCCAGCTCCATATAAATCGGAGTACTTGCCGGGTAAACACTTAAGGTGAACGCATCGTCGCCAATGCTGTGGCCTTTCAGGATATCGGCTGCGTCGCAGATGTTCTCAAATCCGCCGCCGGCGCATCCTGCGATGATTCCCTGGTCTACCAGGAGTTTTCCGTCGTGTACTTTATTTTTCAGAGTGAACGGAACTTTTCCGTCGAGGCTGATGGCTGCTTTCTTCTCTACATCGTTCAGGATGTCATCGAGGTTTGCTTTCAGCTCTTCAATGGTATAAACATTGCTCGGATGGAACGGCATCGCGATCATCGGTTTGATCTTGTCGAGTTCTACTTTTACAACGCCGTCATAGTAAGCAACCGCGCCAGGATTCAGCTCTTTGTAATCTGCGCTTCTGCCGTGGATCTGATAGAACTCGCTGATCTTCTCATCGGTTCTCCAGATGGAGGACAGACACGTTGTCTCGGTTGTCATAACGTCCACACCGATCCGGTAATCTGCGCTTAAGGAAGATACGCCAGGTCCTACGAACTCCATAACTTTGTTCTTTACGTAACCATTTGCAAAGACTGCACCGATGATGGCAAGTGCAATATCCTGCGGTCCTACGCCCGGCTGCGGTGCGCCTGTCATGTAAATTGCGATCACTCCCGGCATAGCGATATCATATGTTTTGGAGAGAAGCTGTTTTACCAGTTCCGGTCCGCCCTCGCCCATGGCCATGGTTCCGAGTGCACCGTAACGGGTGTGGGAGTCGGATCCGAGGATCATTTTTCCGCCGCCGGCAAGCATCTCGCGGGCAAACTGATGAATTACTGCCTGATGAGGCGGTACATAGACGCCGCCGTACTTTTTCGCACAGGTAAGACCAAACATGTGGTCATCTTCGTTGATGGTTCCGCCGACTGCGCAAAGGGAGTTGTGGCAGTTGGTCAGCACGTACGGTACCGGGAATTTTCCAGTCCTGACGCGCGCGCGGTCTGAATGATTCCAACAAAAGTAATGTCATGCGATGTAAGTTTGTCAAATTTGATCTGCAGATTTTCCATGTTGCCGGAAACATTGTGGTCTTTTAAGATTCCATAGGCAATGGTTTCTTTTGCAGCATTCGCCGGACACGGCACAGCGCCAGTACGCGCTTTGAGTTCCGCGCGGCCTTCTTCTGTATCCGGGATGATATCGATTCCGTTGACAAGGTATGCACCTGTGTTCAGTAATTCAATCATGTCGTTCCTCTCCTCTTGTTGTTGATAAAATGTCAGGGTCAAAAAGTCTTTTGACCCCTTCGATACCCGGATTGCTCCGTGCTTTGCACTCCCGCAATCCTGTACGGCTCTGAACGGTTTTACAGATTTTCGCTGTTGTTCATATACGTCATGTAGCTTACGACCATCATGGCAATTTTAAAGGTCAGCGCATCGTCAAATTTACGAATGTCGAGTCCTGTGCTCTTCTCGAGCTTCTCCAGACGGTACACCAGAGTATTTCTGTGTACATAGAGCTGACGGGATGTCTCGGACACATTCAGGTTATTTTCAAAAAATTTATTGATTGTGGTCAGTGTTTCCTCATCGAACGTATCCGGCAGATTTTCGCCGAAGACTTCGGTCATAAACATTTCGCACAGCGGAATCGGGAGCTGATAGATCAGACGGCCGATGCCGAGGTTGTTGTATGGTACCACGTTTTTGTCTGCGTAGAAAATTTTTCCTACTTCGAGTGCCATCTTCGCCTCTTTGTAAGAACGCGATACACTCTTGATCTCGTTGACCGGATTTCCGTAGGAAACGCGCACCTGGGACATGGCCTCCGCATTCAGCATATCCACCAACATTCTTGCGGTCTGGTTCATATCCTCGAAGGTGTCGGTGTCTTTCAGTTCTTTTACAATGATAATGCTCTTCTCATCGACTGCGGTGATGAAATCTCTCGGTCTTGAAGCAAAGAGGCTCTTTACTGTCTCCTGTGCGCTGATGTCTTTTTCCAGCTTCGTCTCTACCATGTAAACAACGCGGCGCACATCTGTGTCGATGCGAAGCTTTTTCGCGCGGTTGTAGACATCCACCAGAAGAAGATTGTCGAGAAGAAGGTTCTGGATAAAGTTGTTTTTGTCCAGACGCTCTTTGTATGCAATGATAAGATTCTGAATCTCACATACGGCAACCTTTCCGATCATATATGCATCGTCGCTGCTTCCTTTAGAAATCAGAATATACTCCACATTCTGGTTGTCATATACTTTAAAATAATGATATTCCTGTACAATCTGGCTGTCCGCAGCGGATAATACAAAAGAACGGATGCTTTCTGCATCAATCGCGGTTTCCGGGAATGTGGTCACCAGCAGAACACCATCCGTATTCGTCACACATAAATCAATTCTCGTAATATTTCTTAATTCATCAAGGGTTTTCTGTAATACCTGACTTGATACCAAATCTGCCACTTCCTTTCTCCTGGCGTATTTTACTCCAGGGTGCGTCTTATCTATAACTATAGCTTATTTTTTTCTCATTGGCAACTATTTTTTGCTTCGCAAAAGGAGGGCGGTGCATATGCAAAAAGGACCGGCATCCGAACGGATGTCGATCCTTTTCTCTATGTTTGCGCATACGCGCTGATGTTCATATGGATTAGTTGGTAATGGTGATCTCTGTCTCTTTGTCGAACAGATGAACTTTCTCCATATCCAGAGCAAATTTAACGGTATCTCCGCTTCTTGCAGTTGTACGAGGATCTACGCGGGCTGTCATTGGGAATCCTTCGCAATCGAAGTACAGGTAAACTTCTGCACCTAACAGCTCGTATACGTTGATCTTGCACTCAACTACGCTGTCTTTGGAAGTCTCGATGAACATCTGAGAATCATGTACGTTCTCAGGACGGATACCCATAACAACGGTCTTTCCGTCATATCCGCCGTCAATAACAGCTTTTGCTTTGGAAGCCGGCAGTTTCATGTTGTATTTACCAACAGTAAGAGTAACGTCGTTTCCGTTAACTTTTACTTTTGCATCCAGGAAGTTCATCTGCGGAGATCCGATGAATCCTGCAACGAACAGGTTGCCCGGTGCGTTGTACAGGTTCTGCGGGGTATCTACCTGCTGAACAACTCCGTCTTTCATAACAACGATTCTGGTACCAAGTGTCATAGCCTCGGTCTGGTCATGTGTTACGTAGATGATGGTAGCGCCCAGTCTCTCATGCAGTTTAGAAATCTCGGTACGCATCTGTACACGAAGTTTTGCATCCAGGTTTGACAGAGGCTCGTCCATAAGGAATACTTTAGGATCACGTACGATTGCACGTCCCATAGCAACACGCTGTCTCTGACCACCGGAAAGAGCTTTCGGTTTACGGTCAAGCAGTTTCTCCAGGTCAAGGATTTTAGCTGCTTCTTTAACCTGTTTGTCGATCTGATCTTTCGGAACTTTTCTCAGTTTCAGACCGAATGCCATGTTATCATATACGGTCATGTGCGGATACAGAGCGTAGTTCTGGAATACCATTGCGATATCACGGTCTTTCGGCTCTACGTCGTTTACTACTTTATCGTCAATTTTCAGAGTACCATCGGAAATCTCCTCAAGACCTGCGATCATACGAAGTGTTGTAGATTTACCACATCCAGATGGTCCTACGAAGATGATAAACTCTTTGTCAGCGATTTCCAGGTTGAAGTCTTTTACTGCTTCAAAACCGTTCGGATATCTTTTTGTAATGTGCTGTAAAGATAAACTTGCCATTTTTGAATCCTCCCTAAATAAACATCATGCGTTTTATTATGAGTTTTGCATTTGCATCTCTCTTGCTTATGGGACTAGTATACCTTTTCTACCCGCATTCGACCATGCCACAATTACACAAACTTTCCTCCGGCAGATTGGCAATTCTGCTTTCGGATTTTCTCGAACCGTTCTCTTCTGTCCACTTTGCACAAACAAAATGTTCACTCTTATACAAAATGACGAAACGAAAAGTTTATATTCTCTTCATTGCATTTTTCTGAAAAATTCGCTATACTTTTCTATGATGTCTGCCAGCCGGAACGTTAATCGGCGGCACACTTAATTCAACAGAAAAGAGGAACAAATTATGAGTTTTTTCAGCCTGGACAGTAAGTTCTCGCAGATTATGGGCCGTGTCTTCGACCTGATGATGCTGAACATTATTTTCCTTATTATGTGTATCCCGATTGTGACAATCGGCGCCAATTTCACAGCAATGTACTACGTCACGCTGAAGATGATCAAAAATGAGGAGACGTATATCTTCCGTACCTACTGGAAATCCTTCCGCGAAAACTTCAAGCAGGCAACTGCCATCTGGCTCATCCTGCTGGCGGTTCTGATTGTTCTGATTCTTGATCTTCTGCTGGTCATGAGAATGCCGGGTACCATCACCTACCTGCGTTTTGTTTTCCTGGTACTGATCCTTTTCGAGGCCATGGTACTTTCCTATGTATTTCCGGTATTGAGCCGCTTTGACAATACTGTAAAAAACACGATCAAGAACTCCATCCTGATGGCAATCCGCCACCTGCCGTGGACCATCATGATCCTGCTCGTCAATCTCTGTCCGCTGCTGATCTATGTATTCTCCACGACAAAGATTGTCAGCTATCTGATTCTTCTGATGTTCCTTCTGGGCTTTTCTACGGTAGCGCTTGGATGCTCCTGGTTCTTCGTAAACAAAATCTTCCCATTCTATATGCCTGAGGAAGAAAAAGAGGTTCTGACCCCGGAAGAAGAGTCCTTACGCGCACTTGAAGCAATGGACAGACCAAGCCCGCTGACTGAACGTTCCGATGACGCTGCTCCGGCTGAAACTACCGATGCTGCAGAAACTGCTTCGGAAGAGGAATCTGCAAGCCCGGCTGAACAGACAAAAACAGACGAAACAAACGAATAAATAAACTGCATTTCATAAACAACTCCCCGCGAACCGCATCTGCTGCGTGTTTCCCGGCGGGGAGTTGTCGTTTTCTATTCTCTTTTATTTTTCAACACTTCTCAGGCATCCTGCTGTGCTTCCTCCTGTACCGCTTCCGGTACGATCATCGGAGGCATCGGTTTTTTCTCCTTTACAGCTTCATCAAACGTAATCGTAACCTTGAACAGGTCGCCGTCCAGATAAATGTTGAAGCTTCCATGCTGCAATACCGTTAGGTTCTTTGCGATTGAAAGACCCAGGCCGCTGCCCTCGGTGCTCCGGCTGACATCGCCGCGGATAAAACGCTCCGTCAGTTCATCTGCCTGGAAGTTCAGCGGGTTCTCGGAAATGTTCTTAATCGAGAGCTGAATCTTTCCGTCTTTTTTGATGGCATCCACATAAACCGTGTTCCCGGCATGGCATATTTGCAGACATTTACGTACAGGTTCTCAAGCACGCGCCAGATGCGGCGGCTGTCCGCACGGATCAGAAGCGGTTCCGGCTGGAGAATACAGATCAGGTCGAGATTGCGGCTTTCAAACCGCTCGGCAAACTCTCCGTTCACCTGCTGTACAAGTTCGTTCAGGTTCAGGTTCATAAATTCCAGTTTAATGTTTCCGGAACTGATCTTCGATGCCTCGACAAGGTCCTCCGTCAGCTGTTTCAGGCGCTGTGATTTTTCGTCGAGTACGCGGATATAATCTTTCGCTTTCTCGTTTTCAATATTTTCCCGTTTCAGCAGATCGACATAATTAATAATAGAAGTAAGCGGTGTCTTGATATCGTGGGATACGTTGGTGATCAGATCCGCTTTTAAGCGCTCGCTCTTCATCTGCTCCTGCACTGCCGCTTTCATTCCCTCTCCGAGCGAATTGACAATTCCGGCAAGCTGAAGGTTGTCTTCCCCCTGCAGCTCCGTCAGGTCAATCTTGTAATCCAGATCGCCCGCAGCAATCTCTTTTAAGCCATGTTCAATCTGTTTTCTTCCGGATGCCTCGCGCAGCAGAAGAAGCAGCACTGCGGCATCCATCACCAGGGTAAGGAATACGCCGAACATTCCGAAGCCGCAGCAGAGAATGATCTGCACGCCGCAGAAAACGCAGAACATAAGGATCGTTCGCTCCGACTCCTGTCTGCCTTCATAGAAGGTTCTTCCGGCAGACACGATCCGGTGGCCGACGCAGTACAAAAACGACTGTTTCCAGACGTTGCGTGCTTTGATCCGGCGCACCAGTGAGCAGTACGGAATCAGTGTGATCAGAAATCCGGCGAGGATGCCCGATGCGGCCACCAGCTTCGCCATGTATCTGCTTCATTTCCATAGGATCCGCTGTAGATGTAGTTTCCGTCAAAATTCTGGATATAATGAACGCCGCCGTAGGAAAGTTCGATGCAGACAGCAACGATTCCAACTGCTCCCATCACAATCAGGATGGCGGCTGCAGCTGCGATTTCCGTGTACCACTGATCGAAAAAGTAAAGGCGGATTTCTTTGTTTTTTCCATTTCTTCCTGCCTGCAGTGTGAACAGGACCAGGCAGACCAGCGTTCCGATTCCGCCAACTGCAATCATCAGAAGAAGGAGCTGCATTTTCGGAAGCCACTGGCTGTAGATCTCACTGTACTGGGAGAAATAGTCGCTTGCTGCCAGATCCGGATCCAGTGCAACAAAGATCTTCTGATAATTATCTGCAATCTGATTGTTCAGTAGATAGCTTCTCGCTGCTTCCACGGCCGGGCTGTTTTTTCTTGTTGCATAAGAACGGACTTTGTCGGCACCGCCGGTCCGGTCAACAGCAAAGGCGAACGGATAGGGCGATTTCTGCGCAATGGCTGTTGTGTAACCATTTTTCCAGGAATCCACATTCGTATAGATATTTCCTTCTTTATCCTCCAGACAGTACCAGAGATTGGCATCGTCCGCATCGACGCTGATGCCGCTCTCCTGGTTTTTAAAAGCAGCAACTTCTTCCGTGACCCCGGAAAGTGTCATATACAGATCGCGGATGGATACCTTTTTCAGATTTGCCGCCGCGTACTCATAGAGGTACGTTCCCGCTTTCGTTTTCTGCGTTTCCAGGCTCATTCCCTGATCGTATAGATACAAAAACTGGGAGGAAACATCAGCAGGATCAATTTTTTTCTCTTTCAGGCTTTTCACTGCATTATCGGAAGGAAAGTAGACCTCGCCGTCCGGGGAAAAGCTGTCAAACGTCTCTGCATCTGCCGCGCTCACTTCTTCGGTGAGTGCGGCTACATCCGTCTCTTCTGTTTCCTGGCTCACGTCAGTTCCATCTTCGTATGCAAGATAGGCTTCTTTGTCAATTCCGGCATCGTTCGTCGCATAATTGTCCGCAGTATACGCTGCCACCTCATTGAGGTCTGCGCTGCTGCCGTCATCGTACATCTTGACAAGCTGGTCAATGGTGTACGTTGTACTTATCCCGCCGCTTCCCTCTCCATCGGTTGCAAAGGCACGGTAATCAATCTCTTTTGTTCCGTCGTATCGACCGTTTGTGCCGAATTTACTCATATCATTATAGTAGCTCATGACGTTATGAAGCTGCCGCTGCACCAGTGTGCCGCATGCGGTGGTTTCTTCAAACGCATACTTTTTTGCTGCCGCATTCGGCGTCAGGCCGACGCTGGAAAGCATCAGTGTCTGAATGCCCCCGAACAGCGCACTGGCGGCAAAAACGATCAGCAGAAGAAAAACGATCAGCTTCCCCGTCAGGCTGTAGAGTTTTCGTTCTTTCACAATTATTCACTCCTTATTATTGTTTCTCAATCTTATACCCAATTCCCCATACAACTTTCAGATAGCGCGGCTCCTTCGGGTTGATTTCGATTTTCTCACGGATGTGACGGATGTGGACCGCAACGGTGTTGTCCGCACCGATCGCCTCCTCGTTCCAGATGCTCTCGTAGATCTGTTCAATCGAAAATACCTTGCCTGGATTTTTTACCAGCAGCAGGAGAATGTTGTATTCGATCGGGGTCAGTTTGACTGGTTCGCCCTCGACGCTGACTTCTTTTAAATCGTCGTTGACGAGAAGACCCCCGACCTGATACACATTTTCTCCGTCGTCCGCCGGAAGATTTCCAAGTTTCGTGTAGCGCCGCAGCTGAGATTTCACCCTCGCCACCAGCTCGAGCGGATTGAACGGCTTCGTCACGTAATCATCCGCGCCGATGTTCAGTCCCAGAATTTTGTCCACATCCTCTGATTTTGCGGACAGAATAATGATCGGAATACTGCTCTTTTCCCTGATTTTCAGCGTCGCACGGATGCCGTCCAGTTTCGGCATCATGACGTCGATAATCAGCAGCTGAATCTCCTCCCTCTCGAGCATCTGGATGGCCTGCATGCCGTCATATGCTTTCAGCACATGATAGCCCTCCTGGGTCAGATAAATCTCAATGGCGTCTACAATCTCTCTATCATCATCACATACTAAAATGTTGTACATTTCTTCTTTCTCCACCTTTCATTTTTTCTTTTCCGGCACTTTTTTTCCGCGCCGGACCTCCCACATGATTCAAAGATGATTGTACCGCAAATTCCCTCAAGTTGCCAGATGTCTTTTGTTTTCATCCTTACTGTACCAAAGGAATCTTTAGGTCCGCAAAGGAAAATCTTAAGTTTCTATAAAGTTTTGTCTGTGAATTCAGAGCTCAAACATTTTTTAGACAATTGCAATTATTTTCTTAGCACATCCTGCTTGCCGTCTATGCGGATCTCAATAATTTAAAGATCATCAACGACCGATACGGGCATGAAGAAAGGGACTTCTCCATCCGCCTTGTCGGACAGTTTCTGCAGGATTCCATCGGCAAACGCGGTGTCTGCGGACGCATCGGCGGCGATGAATTCGCATATCTTGTTCCGTGTTCCGACGAAACAATGTCCAGGGATCTGTACCGGACGCTGCACTCCGCATTCGACATTTTTAATAGAACGAACGAAAAAGCATATAATATTACCGTTTCCACCGGCTTTTATCTGCTTCCGAAAGACATGGATTCCACACTTCCGGAGATGCTCGCGCATGCGGATGCAATGCTTTACGAGGAGAAACAGAAACGAGATAAGAATGTTGCGAAAATTTTACCAAAATAGGAATTGATTTTTTTCTGGAAAGCAGTTAGAATACTTGAGGGATGATTTTTGAATCCCGTATTTCAAGCGAAACAGACCGGCAAAAACGGCTGTTTGATCAAAAAATTTCTAAAAAAAGGCAGGTGAACAGAATGGATAGTTGTGATTCTCATGGGCGAAGTACCAGCATAGGACGGGAACCGGAAAATATGCAGGATGACGGCCATCCTTCTGTCCTGCTTTAATCTTAAATATTTTCCCTTCTTATCCTATGAAAACCCGAAGTAAGACACATGATCCAAACCAGTTTTGAAACGTAATTCTCTGGTTCTTTTTTCGTGTGCTTTTACTGCCCTGTGAGGGTTCCAACATGCTTTTTCGCACCGACAGCACGCATGTTTTTTCTGCTGTCAAAAAAAAGAATGGAGGATAACGAAAAATGGAAAAACGAGTACAGGATTATACCCAGGAGATCCTGGATACAATCCGCAGTAACTCTTCTCCGGCTGTCATGGGCAGCCGCCTGGAAGATTACCACGAAAATGACCTGGCAGATGTTCTGCCGCTTTTAACGGTTCCGGAGCGATGCAAACTGTACCGCATTCTGGACACGGACATGCTGTCCGATATTTTTGAGTATGCTGAATCCGACAACGTAGCCGAGTACCTCGAAGAGATGGATGTCAAAAAAGCCGCTTCCATCCTCTCCAAAATGGAGACCGATGCACTGGCCGAGGTTCTGCAGAAACTCGACAAAGCAAAGAAAAAACTTCTGATCGAACTGCTCGATCCGGAAGTACGCCACGATATTGAGATGATCGCCTCCTTCGATGAAGATGAAATCGGTAGCCGCATGACGACAAACTGCATCATCATCCGCGAGGATCTGAATGTCAAACAGGCGATGAGCAGCCTGATCGATCAGGCCGCAAAGAACGACAACATCTCTACCATCTTTGTTGTCAATGCGCAGCAGAAATTTTACGGAGCGATCGATCTGAAAAACCTGATCATCGCAAGACGCGACGAGACGCTCGAGGATCTGACCGTAACTTCTTACCCGTACGTATATGCAGAGGAGCCGATCAACGAGTGTATCGAAGAACTGAAGGATTATTCCGAGGATTCTATTCCGGTCCTCGACAATGACAACCGCCTACTCGGTGTCATCACATCATCAAACATCATCGACCTGGTTGATGATGAGATGGGTGAGGACTACGCGATGTTCGCAGGTCTGACCGCAGAGGAGGATTTAAAAGAGCCGTTAAAAGACAGTATGAAAAAACGTCTTCCATGGCTGATCATCCTGCTCGGTCTTGGCATGCTGGTTTCTTCTGTAGTCGGTATTTTCGAACAGGTTGTCACAACCCTTCCGATCATCATGACCTTCCAGTCCCTGATCCTTGACATGGCCGGAAACGTTGGTACCCAGTCCCTGGCTGTTACCATCCGTGTCCTGATGGATGAGTCCCTGACCGGAAAACAGAAATTACAGCTTGTTTTCAAGGAAATGCGCATCGGTTTCTGCAATGGTCTTCTGCTTGGTGTTCTGTCCTTTGCTGTCATCGGACTTTTCATCTTCTTATTCAAGGGAAAGACCATGATGTTCGCATTTTCCGTTTCCGCCTGCATCGGCATCGCACTGCTGCTGGCAATGCTGATTTCCAGTGCCGTCGGCACCTGCATTCCGCTGTTCTTTAAAAAGATCCACATCGATCCGGCGGTTGCTTCCGGCCCGCTGATCACAACGGTCAACGACCTTGTCGCTGTCATTACGTTCTATGGCCTTAGCTGGCTATTCCTGATCGAGATGCTGCATCTGGCAGGCTGACCGCGTAATCTGTACCGTAAAACAAAAGATGCCTTTTAAGAGGCAGATATCAACTTTTTCTGGTTTCGGAAAAACTGATATTTGCCTCTTATCTTTTCTCTTCCCTTCTTTACATTCCGAACAGAAACCGATATAATAGCAGGTAACGGTGCTTTTATGCTTTGACGTTTCACAGTGCCGCAAATATTTTGAAATGAGGGTTTTTGAAAACATGATTGTCAATCTCATCACCACAGTCTACAACTTTCTCTGGGGCGATCTTTTTACGATTCCGCTCCCGGGCGGCGGCAGTCTCGGAATCTCCCTTCTGATTCTTCTGCTGATCCCAACCGGCATCTATTTTACGATCCGGACACGTTTTCTTCCTATCCGTCTGTTCCCGGACATGATCCGTGCCCTGTCGGAAAAGAAAAATGAAAAAAGCAGCCTTTCTTCTTTTCAGACACTGATCGTTTCCACCGCAACGCGTGTCGGTATGGGAAATCTGGTCGGCGTTGTCGCTGCAGTCTCCGCCGGAGGCGCAGGTGCTGTGTTCTGGATGTGGGTGACGGCTATCATCGGCTCGTCTACCGCGTTTATCGAGCTACGCTCGCACAGCTTCACAAAGAAGAAGATCCTCTGTACGGCGGCTACCGCGGCGGTCCTGCCTACTACATTCACGATCTGGTTGAAGACCACCTCAAGAAGAAAAAACGATACGTTCTGCCGGCTGTTCTGTTTGCCATTGCCGGTCTGATCTGCTGGTGCGGTATCAGTCAGGTAATCAGCAACTCCGTGGCTTCTTCTTTTAAAAATGCATTTTCCATTCCGCCGCTTTACACCAGTATCATGCTGGTGATTCTTTCTGCAATCATCGTACTGCGGAAAAATGCAACCGTAAAGGTGCTGGATTTTATAGTTCCTGTCATGGCAGTCTGCTATTTCTTTATCACACTGTTTATCATCGCAGTCAACCTCCGTCAGATTCCTTCTGTGTTTGCACGCATTTTTGAGGAAGCCTTCGGACTTCGTCAGATTGCAGCCGGCGGTTTTGGTGCTGTTCTGATGAACGGTGTAAAACGTGGTCTGTTTTCGAATGAGGCCGGTTCCGGCTCCGCTCCATGCGCCGCTGCGCCGCAGAATGTGACCGCCCGGCCAAAGCAGGCCTTGTACAGGCGCTCGGCGTTTTCGTCGACACGATCGTCATCTGCAGCTGCACCGCAATGATTATGCTGCTCGCACCAAAGGATCTGATCGATGGCCTTTCCGGCATGGATCTCTTACAGACCGCCATGCAGTATCATCTTGGCAAATTCGGTGTGATTTTCATTGCACTTACGCTGTTTTTGTTCAGCTTTTCCACGTTCCTCGGCATTTTGTTCTATGCAAGAAGCAACGTTGCCTACCTGTTCGGTGACAAGTGGTGTTTCCAGACCGCTTACAAGGTTCTTGCACTTATAATGCTGTTTATCGGAGGAATTGCCGCTTACACATTTGTGTGGGATCTCGGTGATGTCGGTATCGGCTGATGACAATTTTCAACATTATTGCACTGTATCCACTTGCCGGGGAGGCACTTTCCGAGTTAAAATCATATGAGGAGTCGAAGAAATCGTAAATCCTGTGGATTGCTGTTTCGGACCGAAAAATGAGTTTTTGAAAAAGGAGGTTTTTACACATGATCATTGAACCATCAAACTACACGTATGAGACAATGCCGGACTACACGGACGCGGTAGACGGCGCCGTGGAAATTCCAGTGACCGGAGAGGAAATGGAGATCCGCTATGCGCATAAAGTTGTCTACGACGAGGCGCACAATCTTCATCTGGAAATTTTCACACCATTCCAGATGGCGCACCCGGAGCGCACCTGGCCGTGCATCACATTTATTCAGGGATCCGCCTGGATGAAACAGTATGTCTACCAGAAGGTCGGCATGATCGCCCGTCTGGCGCAGCGCGGCTACGTTGTTGCAATCGTCGAATACCGTCACAGCGGAATCGCACATTTCCCAGCGCAGATCATCGACGCAAAAAATGCGGTACGTTTTCTGCGTGCGCATGCGGAGGAATACAAGCTGAATCCATCGCAGATGTTCCTGATGGGAGATTCTTCCGGCGGACAGGTTTCTTCCGTTGCCGGCATGACCGCAAAGAGCGGAAAACTTGACGAGCCGATCAATGAGGAAAGCTGCGAGGTATGCGGTATTATCGATCTGTACGGAGCTGTTGATGTGACACTGCCGTACGGCTATCCGATAACGCTGAACCATCAGAAACCGGACAGCCCGGAGGGCATGCTGATGGGCTATGACATTACCGAGCATCTTGAGGAGGCTAAGGCAGCCTGCTCCAAAACATACGTGAACGAGGATTTCCCGCCGATGCTGATCGCACACGGCACCAAGGACACGATGGTGTTCTGCCAGCAGAGTGTCGATCTCTACCACGCATTAAAGGATGCCGGAAAAGATGTACAGCTGTATCTTCTTCGCGGCGCAGACCACGGCGGTGCAGCATTCTGGACCGAGGAAATGATTACCGTTTACGATAACTTCTTCAAAAAATGTTTAGGTGAATGACATGAGAATTGCTTACTGCGAAGATGAACCGGCGCAGCGTTCCCGGATGGAACTGCTGCTCCACACCTTTGCGGAGCGAAAAAGGCTTCCTCTTACCGTGGAAGCTTTTCAGACTCCGCCGCTTTTCTGTTCCAGTACCCTGACTCGTATCCGTTCGATCTCATCTTTCTCGATATTGATCTCGGCGGAATGGACGGCATGGCGCTGGCGCGGAAAATCCGCGAGACGGACAGCGAGGTGCCGATTCTCTTTCTGACGAACCACAGAGAATACGTTTTCGAAGGGTATGAGGTGCAGGCGTTCCGGTATCTCTTAAAGCCGGTGACGGAAGACACACTGTTTCCGCTGCTCGACGAACTGCAGACGATGCGCAGACAGGAAAAGCCGCATCTGCTGCTTTCACTTGGCGGGGAGACGCAGAAGCTGTTCCTCTCGGATCTGCTTTTTGTGGAGTCCGATAATCATTATCTGACGCTGCATACGGCCGCCGGCACGGAAACGTTTAAGAAAAATCTGTCGGAGTTCCGCGAAGAGCTTTCCGCCGCATGGCAGGCTTCTGGTGGGACAGGAGAATGTTTTGCGGCAGCACACCGGAGTTATCTTGTGAATCTCGCTCATGTGGAGCGGATCACGCGGACGGAATGTCTCTTGTCGGACGGAACAAAAATTCCGGTCAGCCGCGGATGCTATGCATCACTCAACCAGGTGTTCCTGCAGTTTTACCGGCCGAATGCGTTTTAAAGGTTTTGCATTTTTTAATTTCCAATTCCGAACGAACCGAGGTGATGTTCATGGCGCACATTCCATTTTTATCCCATTATCTGGAACGCAAAAATATCGAATATCAGAACCAGCTTCTCGCCCGCCAGGTCGAGGAAGTGCAGAATATCTATCTGACAATGCGCGGCTGGCGCCATGATTACCACAATCATCTGCAGTCAATGAAGGCATATGTTGAGATGGGACAGTATGATAAGCTGCAGGAATATCTCGGGCTGCTCGAAAATGATCTCGATCAGGTCAACCAGCTCTGCGACTCGGGGAATGTGAATCTCGATGCGATTTTAAATTCCAAAATTTCACTCGCCGAAAAGAACGGCATCCGCGTGGATTACAAGGCAGCCTGCCCGGCCAATCTTACGGTGAGTGATATTGATCTCTGCGCGCTGATCGGAAATCTGATTGACAATGCGGTAGAAGCATGCGAGGGCCTTGCGGATCCTATATCCGGCTTTATATTGGTGTGCTGAAAAACCAGCTGTATATTTCCGTTACGAATGCAACAAAGGATACTGTGCGGAAGCTGGACAGCGAGTATATCACCACGAAGCGCGGAAATCACGGGCATGGGCTGAAACGGATCAATCTTGTTGTGGAAAAGTACGAAGGATATATCAACCGGCAGAACGAGCCCGGCGTTTTCGTGACGGAGATTATGCTGCCGCTGTAAAAAGCTCTTTCCAGAATTTTTTGATTTTGTCCGATGATTCTACAGAAAAATTTTGCAGAACGTGAACACTTTTTTTGCTGTTCGCGTTCTTTTTTGTTCCATTTACGTACTTTTCCCCCGTGTTTTGCATGAATATGGTAGGATAACTACAGTTCACGAAAGACATGTGACAGAGGAGGTCTTTATGTATTCATTATGGTCTAACTACATTTATATTCATCGGGAGCTGTGGCATTACAGCAAAAAGCCGTTTCTCTTTCAGGCACTCGAAATCGTCTCACAGGTGCTCACCGGCTTTTTCGGGATTCTGCTTCCTGCCGGGATTCTCCTGTTTCTGGAACAGAGCAGCGGCTTTTCCGGATTTGCACTTGGAACGCTCGTTCTCTTTCTTTGCTATGCCGTTGTTTTTGTCAGCCACACCTTTCTGCAATCGCGGAACGCCTGGCAGTATACCGAATTCCGGACCGCTTTTTTACGCGCCGCCTTCTCTGTCATTTCATGCAGATAGATTATGCGTTCTGACAGAACCAAAAACGCTGCAGCTCGCCGAAAAAGCCGTCGGAGCCACCTGCAGCAACTGGGTCGGCGTGGAAGGCATGTTCCGATACGATGTCACAATTTATTCTTCGTTTCTTGGGCTGATTCTCTACGCAGGACTGATCGGAACCGTCCATCCGGCTATCATTCTTCTGCTGCTTGTGCTCTCGGTTCTGCAGTTTCTCAGCTACCGCCGCGCGGCTCTTACGAAGTCCGCCGCAGAGACGATCTGTCTGAAATTGAAGTATCGCAGCGCTATTTCCAGAAACAGTCGTACAACACATCCGCCGGAAAGGATATCCGTCTGTATCAGCTGAACGGATGGCTCGATGGTGTTTATCGCCAGCTCAACAAGCGGTATCAGAAAATTCTGTTCCGCATCCGCAGCGCCTACTTTGCAAATGATCTGCTGACACTTACACTACAGCTTCTGCGCGACGGAATCTGCTATGGCTTTCTGATTTACCGTCTATCCCACGGCACGATGACCGTATCCGGCTTTGTGCTTGCGCTCGGTGCCGTCTCCGGTTTTTCTTCATATTTTAACGAGATCACCGCCGCGCTCTCCAAATCCGTGCTCTGTCTCGAGCAGATCCGCTGGCTGCGGGAATTCTTCGATCTCCCGTTCCTGCAGGCCACACGCTGCCGTTCCGGCCGGAACTTGCGGAAGAAAAACCGCTGGAAATCTGCTTTTCCCACGTCTCGTTTTCCCATCCGGGCGGCGATAAAAGGATCCTCGATGATGTCAGTTTTACACTCCATGCGGGCGAGCATACGGCACTTGTCGGCATCAACGGCGCCGGAAAATCCACCATTGTCAAGCTGATCTGCGGGCTATATCAGCCAACGGAAGGGAATATCACCATCAACGGCATTCCCCTTGGCAGTCTGAATCCGGCACAGTATTACAAAGCAATCGCGGCGGTCTTTCAGGACCCGTTTGCACTCTCGTTTTCGATTGCAGAAAATGTGAGCTGCTCCCCACTGGAAGAGACCGATCGTAACCGTTGCCGAGAAGCACTCATCCGCGCCGGACTCTGGGAAAAAATTGCAAGTCTGCCGCAGAAAGAAGAAACCTATCTTGGCAAGGATATGGCGGACGACGGCATTACGCTTTCCGGCGGTGAAATGCAAAAACTGATGATGGCGCGGGCACTCTATAAAAATTGCCATCTGCTCCTGCTCGATGAGCCGACGGCTGCGCTCGATGCAATCTCGGAAAATAAAATGTACGAAACCTACAGCACACTGCTGAAAAATAAGACTGCGCTTTTCATCTCGCACCGTCTTGCATCGACACGCTTCTGCGATACGATCCTGTTTCTCGAAAACGGAAAGATCAAAGAATGCGGAACCCACGATGAGCTGATTGCCCTTGGCGGATCGTATGCGCATATGTTTGAGGTGCAGAGCCAGTATTATCAGGAAACGGAGGAAGATATCTGATGAAAATGAAAGAACGGTTTCATGCCATCTGCCGCTTTTTAACTATGGTGAGCCAGGGCAATCACCGCGTGCTGTTCTGGCTTCTCGGAAGCGCTTTTGCAGCTGAAACGCTGCCGTATCTCTCCTTGTTTTTCTCGGCGCGAATTTTGAATTTACTGCTTGCAAAGTCGTACCGCGCCTGTCTGTATACTGTTGTCGTCTTTCTGCTTACGCAGTATGGGCTGGGATTGTTTGAAAAAATCTGCCGTCAGTATCTCGACGGCCAAAAAGAACTCTGTCTTGCACGCACGGAACAGAAAATCACCGCAAAGGCGCTGGAGCTGGAGTTTGAGAAATTCGAAAAAACAGAGACGATGGATGCCATCCGGCGCACCAACGTCTCCTCCATGGGATCGGGAAATGTGGGTGACCAGCTCATTGTCATTCATACGCTGATCACTTCCCTGCTCTCGGTTCTCTATGCCCTGTTTTTCCTGCTCCGTCTGTTTCTTCTGTCCGACAGCAGCAGGAATAACTTTTTCACCTCGTCGTTTTCGATGCTTGCACTGCTCCTGCTCTGTGGTGTGCAGCTTGCACTTTCCTCCCGCATCAACCGCAGGAGTACGCAGAAAAAGATAGAGCTGAACCAGGGCAACGACCATTCCAACTCGGTTGCCAATTATCTCGTTAATGTGATGCTTGAAGAACGGCGCGCGGACGATATCCGCATCGGTCATCTCGATCATTTTCTCGACGTACAGTTTGGAAAAGCCATGGAACACTTTCTGCCGATGTACCTCGACTTCGCCCGCTTCTCCGCCATCACAGACGGAAAAAACGCGCTGCTTTCGCTCCTTTCCAATTTCGCTGCGTACCTTGTGATCGGCGCCAGGCTCTGTACGGCGTTCTCCCATTGGGGATGTTCTTCTGTATGCCGGTTCCGTGACACGCGCCATGAGTGATCTTCAGACATTTCTCGCAGCCGGATCGGAGTTCGACTATATCAATTCCTATCTCTCGACCTATGAGGATTTCATTGCGCAGCCGTCTATGCCTACGACGGTACACTGCCGATTGAGAAACGCGACGACGGCCAGTACGAATTTGCGTTCCACGATGTCTCATTCTCTTATCCCGGTACGAATATTCCGGTACTCGAACATGTGACACTGTCCTTTGCCGTCGGCGAAAAAACCGCCCTCGTTGGCCGTAACGGAGCCGGAAAGACAACACTCATCAAGCTGCTCTGCCGCCTGTATGAGCCAACTTCAGGTTACATCACCCTGAATGGCATTGACATCCGCAAATATAGCTACAAAGAGTACACGCAGGCATTCTCCGTCGTTTTCCAGGATTTCCACCTGTTTTCCCTCCCGCTCGACGAAAACATCGCCGCCGGAACCGAGATTGATGAAGGGATATAAATAATAAATTTCCCGGTGATATAGAAACAGAAACACAGAAATGGTATGCCGGACTTCGCTTTTATGGAAATGATCCGGAACATTCTTTAAACGCAGATATGTGTAATTTTCTTGCTGATCTGCAGGAGAACAGAGAAAGCCTGGAATCTTATTTCACAGGTAAAGATATGTTTGATATGTGGAAAAAGCAGACGTTGGAATACTACACTTCCAAACCTGTCACCCATAAAGAAATTGAAGAACTGGATTTTGAGACACGAATCCGTAAACGAGATGAACTTTTAGCAAAGAAATTTTCCAATAACGAACAGAAATAGTATCATAACAGTATCACAGGCAGATATGCGAAGATTTTCATTTCTTCCCATACCTGCCTGTTTTTAATTTATTCGCTATTCTTTACAGCCTTATTTTAAACTTTTTACTCAACAGAAAAACCCCGGAAACCTTGCGGTTCCGGGGTATCTTACGTTTGGACACAAGTTATCTTACGATAACAAATCTATATTCAGATTGTATTACTCGATGATTGTAGCAACACGTCCTGATCCTACAGTACGTCCACCTTCACGGATAGCGAAACGAAGTCCCTGTTCCATAGCTACTGGATGGATCAGTTCGATTGTCATTTCTACGTTATCACCAGGCATGCACATTTCTGTTCCTTCTGGAAGTTCGCAAACACCTGTTACGTCTGTTGTACGGAAGTAGAACTGTGGTCTGTAGTTGTTGAAGAATGGAGTATGACGTCCACCTTCATCTTTTGTAAGAACGTATACCTGTGCAGTAAACTTGTGGTGGCAAGTTACTGAACCTGGTTTACAAAGAACCTGTCCTCTTTCGATTTCGTCTCTCTGAACACCACGAAGAAGAGCACCGATGTTGTCACCAGCTGAGCTTCATCAAGAAGTTTACGGAACATTTCAACACCTGTTACAACTACTTTACGTGTTTCTTCTTTAATACCAACGATTTCTACTTCATCAGATACGTGAAGTACACCACGTTCTACTCTACCAGTAGCAACTGTACCACGTCCTGTGATAGAGAATACGTCTTCTACAGGCATGATGAATGGTTTGTCTGTATCACGTTCTGGATCCGGAATGTATGAATCAACTGCATCCATAAGTTCCATGATCTTGTCTCCCCATTCGCCGTTCGGATCTTCAAGAGCTTTAAGAGCAGATCCCTGAATGATCGGAGTATCATCTCCTGGGAATTCGTATTCATCAAGAAGTTCACGAATTTCCATTTCAACGAGTTCAAGAAGCTCTTCGTCGTCTACCATATCACATTTGTTCATGAATACAACGATGTAAGGTACACCTACCTGACGAGAAAGCAGGATGTGCTCTCTTGTCTGAGCCATAACACCATCAGTAGCAGCTACAACAAGGATAGCACCATCCATCTGAGCAGCACCTGTGATCATGTTCTTAACGTAGTCAGCATGTCCTGGGCAGTCTACGTGAGCGTAGTGACGTTTTTCTGTTTCGTACTCAACGTGAGCTGTAGAGATTGTG
>ENA-OQHY01000473-OQHY01000473.1-human-gut-metagenome-genome-assembly--contig:-NODE-473-length-22691-cov-4.581280_pt1 | contig 22691 bp, 25 predicted proteins | sample MGYA00242570_ERZ504733 | MGnify/ENA primary metagenome ERZ504733 (study PRJEB26092, sample SAMD00036219) | human gut metagenome | host: Homo sapiens | study: EMG produced TPA metagenomics assembly of... | reverse complement strand
GAACTGTCCAACAATACATCAGTTGAAGATTGCAGCAGCAGGCGACCAGAACTTTTGAACTTGCAGCCACCTATCGCGATCGTGAGACACAACTTGAAGGCGAACTGAAAGAACTCAACGACAAGTGGGTGGCTTCTGACGACGGACATCGTGAGACAATCACTGAGGCTGATGTAGCTAATGTTGTATCAATAATGTCGGGCATACCTGTACAGCGCATATCCGAATCGGAAGGTTGTGTACTAAAGAACCTTGGCAACAGACTAAAATCTGTTGTTGTGGCTCAAGACGATGCCATCGACAAAATCGTTCGTAGCATACAGCGCAACCGACTTGGCTTGAAGGATCCCAATCGCCCTATCGGAGTGTTCATGTTCCTTGGATCTACGGGTGTAGGTAAGACATATTTGGCACAGACATTGGCAGAACTGATGTTTGGTACAAAGGATGCCCTCATACGTATAGATATGAGCGAATACTCTGAGAAGTTCAACACCTCACGACTCGTTGGAGCACCTCCGGGATACGTTGGTTACGGTGAAGGTGGACAGCTAACGGAGAAAGTGCGCCGTCACCCCTACTCTATTGTGTTGCTTGACGAGGTGGAAAAAGCGCACGGCGACGTGTTCAACCTCCTGCTGCAGGTGCTTGACGAAGGACGTATGACCGACGGTAATGGCAGAATGGTCGACTTCCGCAATACAATCATTATTATGACATCCAACACGGGTACACGCCAGTTGGTTGACTTCGGAAATGGCATAGGCTTCAATGCTTCACTGATAAGTTCTTCAAGCGAGAAAGCAAAGGAACATGCACGCTCTGTCATACAGAAAAGTCTGTCACATCAGTTTGCTCCAGAGTTCCTCAACCGTCTCGACGAGATAATCACGTTCGACCAACTTGACAATACTGCAATACGTAAGATTGTAGACATCGAGTTGTCGCGTTTGTTCAAACGTATAAACGATATGGCTATGCGGTTGAGATTAGTGAAGAAGCCAAGGAGATGCTCGCACAGAAGGGCTATAGTCCGCAGTATGGAGCACGCCCACTGAAACGCGCCATACAAACATACATCGAGGATGTACTATGCGAACTGCTGCTCGACGACGAGAAAAAGCTAAGCAGCACCATTACAATAGATGTTGATGAGGGCGACAAACTAAAGGTCACTTTTAAAGACTCATCCCCTGAAACAAAATAATTTGGAATAAAAAATGAGCAATAATAACAATCATCAACTTGGCGAGGCACCTTGGTTGCACGTCGTTATATCAACCGGATTCGGTGTTGGTTTTTGGCCTTGGGGGCCAGGAACACTTGGAGGTTTCGTTGCGTTACTTATCTGGATAGCACTCTACTTCACCCTCTCACCCATATGGCTTGCAGTTGCCACAGTGCTGCTGGTTCTGACAACACTCCTTGTAGGTGTATGGACAGATAATGTGATGGAACGGTATTGGGGTGAGGACCCTCGCACCGTTATTATAGACGAGTATTTCGGCACATGGGTGGCTACGCTTGCAGCCTTGTTCGTTGACGGTCCGTCATATGTAGCAATATCGCTTGCTGCAATTGGATTTGTCCTCTTCCGTATCATCGACATCACCAAGCCGCTTGGTTGCCGTTGGGTAGACCGACATATACACGGAGGCTGGGGGTGTATGCTCGACGATGCGTTGGCTGGTTTCTATGCGCTTTGCTTGACATTGATTATCAGATACGCAGGTTTGGTAGAATCGGTTCACGACTTGCTTTCCTAAAAGGTTATGCTTTTGGGCATAACAACATTGTATAAGTAATCTGCGTCGATTGGTACGAATGTTCGTATCAGTCGACGCGGATTTTGTTTTTAAGCAAAACCAAAGCGGATGGCGGACGGCATCTGAACGGATGGCGAACGCAATCTGATCGGATCGCGGACGCCGTCTATTCAGATTGCGTTCGCCGCACGATAACATTTTTAAGCCTTTTAGCCTCTTTTATACCAACGATTTGCTGGCACAACGAGGTCTCTACTGATTAATATTCGTGCTTTTGGCAGCGTCTTAACGCAAAAGACAAGATTATCATAGGCATCTTGTATGTAAGTGCTACCAAACAGACTGTCACAATATGCACAACCGAAGGACATATAAGCACCATGATAGAACTTACTATAACGTGGTTTTATCTCCCCCATTTTTATATTTAGGCCCGAATTAACATCAAGATATTGCTTTACGCCATTAACTATTTCGGGATAAAAACTATCTATTCCGCTCTCAATCTCAACACCTTCTGTAGAAATCAACTTATTAATAAGGTATATATGATTCTTTTCATGGCACTTCCAACATATCTTCTGATAAAAACACACTTCAACATACTTCACTTTCATTGTCTCTGTATAACGTATGTTGCCTAAAATCATAGAGTGAATAAAGTCGTCGAGCGGAAGCGAATGTTCTTCTTCTCTAATCTTGTGAAGAAGAACATTTACTTCGCCACGAATATCTTGAATGTAAAAACAAGGAAGTTTGCTTAACACAATCTTTCTAAACGAAGGCAATAGCATCCAACAACCACACACTCGTTCTTGACGCATTGCTAAGTACACATCTTCAACATTACGTGGTAAGTTGCACACATTGAAAGCTATTTTGTAAGTAGCACAATCCACTACGACATCAGCCTTCCATTTATCTGTCTTCACCTTTGTTGTGAATGGAAAGCCGATACTTTTGCAAATTGACAAAATGGAGTCTATAACGAATGTTTTCTCCATAGGTTAGAAGTTTATACTATTGACATGGCTTATATTGCGACATCATCTTGCGTATCTCGTTAGCTCTCTGAGCCGACAACGCAGGCGTGTCCATCAACTTGTATTTCTCGCCAAGCTTTTCGTATTTATATGTGCCTAATGTATGGTAAGGTAAAATCTCTATCTTTTCTACACAATTATAATGCGCCACATGATTACCAAGTTTATGCAACCACTTGTCGTTGTCTGTGATTTCGGGCACAACCACATGTCGAATCCAAGTATTGATGCCTCGCTCTTCGAGAATATCCAGGAAGGCAAGGTTATTATTCTGGTTCACACCTGTGAGACGTGGATAGAGTTCTGCATCCATTGTCTTTATATCCAATAATACGAGATCGGTATTGTCTAACACGTTCAGAACCTTATCTGTAATTATCGCACCGCTTGTATCTAACGCGGTGTGTAATCCTTCTTCATGGCATAGTCGGAAATATTCTGCCACAAACTCAGCTTGCATAAGTGGCTCACCACCAGACACAGTGATACCGCCACTCTTTATGAATGAACGATACTTCAAAGCTTCGTCTCTCAATTGCTCTGGTGTCATCTCGTACTGACACTTTCTCTTAATATTCCATGTGTCGGGGTTGTGACAGAACAAACATCTTAAAGGGCATCCCTGCATGAAAGAAACGAAACGCACACCTGGTCCATCCACAGTACCAAACGACTCAAAAGAATGTATTCGCCCTATCATTTATCCTAAAAGCTTTTCTAAGAATAAATTCAAGTCGGAGTCGAGTCCTTCCATAAGATCCTTTCCAATAATCACAGTATCATCGTCAGCGATGTATAACTCTGCTATAGTGTCTTTGTCGTCATTCTCAAGAACAAAGCTATAGGGCTTAAGTATGCCCAAACTATCAGCGATGGTAGACAATGCTGAGAATGTAGATATGAGGGTCCGCTCTACGCCATTATAAAAGTCCTCGTCGTTATTGTTTATCCATTGTTCTACGACACAACGTGTCACTTCATTATCATCATCGTCAAACGCCAACATTTCTCCACTCCCTTGAGAGACACGTACATGAATATCTGTCACGATTGAAGTATCTTCACGTGGAGGGAATTTCTGCGCAATCTTTTTTAGAAAGCGTTCAATTTGCTGTGTTGTTTGTTCGGTTGCTTTTTCCATTTCGCTTTTGTTTAGATTATTATTCATTGATAATGCAGTTGGAATTAAATGAAGTTAGTTTCACTTTACGATGTGCATTCAATCATCTGCAAATATACACCTTTTTATTAACAACGCAAACAAATTACAGAAAAATATCTGTGTTTTATTTGCCATTACGAATTATAATATTAATTTTGTAGTAATATAAAGTGTTTTACATGTTTTTATACGAATATTATAATTAATAGACTATAAAACTTATCTTAGTATTATGAAACAAACAATTTTGGTAACTGGCGGTACGGGCTTTATCGGTTCGCATACAACAGTAGAGCTCATTGAAGCAGGTTACAAAGTAGTAATTGTTGACGACCTCTCCAATTCAAAGATTGAGGTTCTTGACGGCATTGAGAAGATAACTGGCGTTCGCCCTGCATTCGAGCAGGTAGACCTTCGCGACAAGGCGGCTACAGAAGCTGTATTCGAGAAGTATCCGGACATCCAAGGTATCATCCACTTCGCTGCTTCTAAGGCTGTTGGTGAAAGCGTACAGAAACCTTTGCTATACTATCGCAACAATATCGTGTCGCTCGTTAACCTACTCGAACTTATGCCAAAACACAACGTGAAGGGCATCATCTTCTCTTCAAGCTGCACTGTATATGGTCAGCCGAAGCCTGAGAACCTCCCCGTTACTGAGGATGCTCCTCACCAGAAGGCAACATCGCCTTATGGCAATACAAAAGAAATAAACGAGCAGATTATTGCTGATTATATCCATAGTGGTGCTGCTATCAAGAGCATCGTTCTCAGATACTTCAACCCGATAGGTGCTCACCCATCTGCAGAAATCGGCGAATTGCCAAATGGTGTTCCAAATAACCTGATTCCTTTCGTAACTCAGACAGCTATCGGTATCCGTAAGGAACTTACCATATTTGGCAACGATTATAATACTCCTGACGGCACTTGTATTCGCGACTATATTTATGTAGTAGATCTCGCTAAGGCTCACGTTGCAGCTATGGCTCGTGTGCTTGATCAGGAGACTGAACCAATCGAATACTTCAACATCGGCACAGGCAATGGCAACTCGACACTCGAAATCGTAGAGACATTTGAGAAGGCTACTGGCGTGAAGCTGAACTGGAAGTATGGTCCACGCCGCGAAGGTGATATCGAGAAGATTTGGGGCGACTGTTCAAAAGCAAACAAGGTATTGGGCTGGAAGGCAGAATCAAACCTCAGCGAAGTGCTCGCTTCAGCATGGAATTGGCAGCTAAAGCTTCGCGAAGATGGCATAATGTAAAATATAATAGGAGATTACAGTATCAGCTATAATCTCCTATTATATTTAATATCACTATCGACTTTAATACTCTGAACCATCAGACTTTATAACACTTGGTCCATCAATCACTTCAAGATTGTTTGCACCTCGCTTTATGTCATTGTACACTCTTCGTAAGTCTTCGTAACGAATGCTTATGTCTCTATTTACCGGGCGTTCTCTGTCAAGCAGACTATGCGAGAATAGCCATTCATAAGTCTTTCGCAGATAGAACAGACGTGCAGGTGCTCCATGGTTTGCTCCCTGCCACCAATCGTAAAGCAGACGAGTGTCGTTGCCACTATTCTTTAGTTTTTCTACGACAACCTTCGATTGCTTCACGGGTACGGCACGGTCAGCTGTACCGTGTATTATCCAAAAAGGCAGTTCCCCCAATCCGCTGACATCTTTTAATGTTGTGCCACCACATAATGCCATTCCGGCAGCAATGCGATCCGGATAAGTGCCACAAACATCCATTGTGCCATAACCACCAAGACTCATACCAAGTACATATACACGGGTTGTGTCACACGGATAGTTGCGTTTCACCCAGTCGAACACGTCCATAACCTTTTTCGGGTTCCATGCACCACCAGGGTTTTGTGGCACAATTGTAAGCGCATCGATATCGCGACCTTTCACTATTGCATCGAGCGGACCATAACGACGTACCCTGTCAAGATTACGACCACAGAGACTTGCTCCATGTAAGAATATGATTACTGGAGTTTGCTCCTGTGTATAGAAATAATCGACAGGGGTGTAAACCCAAAAATTATAGCCATTGGGAATGGAATCTTTCACGGGGCGAAGGAAATCATAAGCCGACATATGCAATGCCGAAAACACTAAGAACAGAGTAAAAAGTATCTTTTTCATAAATAAAATTCGTTTTCAGGACTTGAATATATTGAAGCGAAATTACCATTTATATTTCTAATAGAGAAATTTCCCAAGCATCTTTACCACACATTAATAGGCTTTTACCTTTTTTAGTAAGCAATTTATGATGATAAGCCACGCCATAAATAAAAAAATATGTACCTTTGCAAAAACAATAACACTGATATGGAAGTAATTAAAACCGATATTGAAGGAGTGGTTATTATTGAGCCACGTATTTTCAAAGATGCTCGAGGATATTTCTTTGAGAGTTTTTCGCAGCGAGAATTTGACGAGAAGATAGGACACATAGAGTTCTGCCAGGACAACGAAAGTATGTCGTCATATGGTGTAATGCGTGGTCTTCACTTCCAACGTCCGCCTTACACACAGAGCAAACTCGTAAGATGCGTTAAAGGTGCTGTTCTTGATGTTGCTGTAGACATTAGAAAAGGTTCGCCGACATATGGTAAACATGTGGCTGTAGAACTGACAGAAGACAACCATCGTCAGTTCTTTATACCCAAAGGTTTTGCGCACGGCTTCGCAGTATTGAGTGAGACTGCTGTATTCCAATACAAATGCGATAATTTCTACCATCCGGAAGCCGATGGCGGAATATCTATTCTCGACGAATCGTTAGGCATCGACTGGCGCATACCTATCGACAAGGCTATCTTGAGCGAGAAAGACACTAAGCATGCACTGTTGAAAGACTTCGATTCTCCGTTTACTTTTTAAATATCTATAACTATGAACATATTAGTAACTGGTGCCAACGGTCAGCTCGGACACGAAATGCAGCGTGTGGCACTTGGTAGCAATCATCATTATATCTTCACAGATGTAGCAGATGGCTACGAGCAACTCGACATCACCAATCTTGACGCCATCCGCGCGATGGTAAAGGAACGCAGCGTAAGCGTTATTGTCAACTGTGCAGCCTATACCAACGTAGACAAAGCCGAAAGCGACTACGACTTTGCCAATCTGCTTAACAATACGGCTGCAGGCAATCTTGCCACTGCTATGAAGGAAGTAGACGGTACGCTGATACACGTGAGCACCGACTATGTATTTCAGGGCGACCGCAACGTGCCGTGCCGTGAGGATTGGGAGACAAATCCGCTCGGCGTTTATGGCAAGACAAAACTCGCAGGCGAGAAGGCAATTGCAGCAACCGGATGCAAACATATCATTATACGCACTGCGTGGCTCTACTCGCAGTGGGGCAAGAACTTCGTGAAGACGATGCAAATGCTCACTTCTACAAAGGACTCTCTTAAGGTCGTGTTCGACCAGGTAGGTACTCCGACATTTGCGGGAGACCTTGCCGACATCATCTCACATATAATCGAAACAGAACAACTTGACAAGACAGGCATCTACCACTTCTCTAACGAAGGTGTATGCTCATGGTTCGACTTTGCGAAGGTTATATGCGAACTTTCTGGCAACACTTGCGACATCCAGCCTTGCTACAGCGAGGAGTTCCCGAGTCCGGTAAAGCGTCCGCACTTCTCTGTGCTCGACAAGTCGAAACTAAAAAATACATTTGGCGTAAAAGTTCCATATTGGACAGACTCGCTGAAAGTTTGCATCAAGCAACTCGCAGAGGTTAATAACAACTAAATATTACACTAATAAATTAGTATATATTATGAAGAATATAATTGTCACTGGTGGTGCCGGGTTTATCGGTTCACATGTTGTTCGACTTTTTGTCAACAAGTATCCAGAGTATAACATAATAAACCTTGACAAACTTACATATGCTGGCAATCTTGCCAACCTGAAGGATATCGAGGACAAGGAGAATTACACATTCGTTAAGGGCGACATCTGCGACTTCGAGATGGTTCTCGAACTCATGAAGAAGCACAAGGTTGACGGCATTATCCACCTTGCTGCAGAGAGCCACGTAGACCGCTCTATTAAGGATCCGTTCACCTTCGCACGCACTAACGTGATGGGCACATTGTCGTTGCTTCAGGCTGCGAAGATATATTGGGAGAGCCTTCCAGAGAAGTACGAAGGCAAGCGCTTCTATCACATCTCTACAGATGAGGTTTATGGTGCGCTCGAACTTACAAACCCGGAAGGTATTGAGTCGCCGTTCACAACAAAAGCATCTTCTGCTCACCACCATGCTTACGGCACAGAGTTCTTCCTTGAGACAACCAAGTATAACCCCCACTCGCCCTACTCTGCCGCAAAGGCAAGCAGCGACCACTTTGTACGCGCTTTCCACGACACATACGGAATGCCGACTATCGTGACCAACTGCTCCAACAACTATGGCCCGTACCAGTTCCCGGAGAAGCTCATCCCGCTCTTCATCAACAACATCCGTCATCGCAAGCCGCTGCCGGTATACGGCGAGGGTCTGAACGTACGCGACTGGTTGTACGTAGAAGACCACGCTCGCGCTATCGACCTTATCTTCCATAAGGGCAAGGTGGCTGACACATATAATATCGGCGGTTTCAACGAGTGGAAGAACATCGACATCATCCACGTCCTCATCAACACCGTCGACCGTCTGCTCGGTCGTAAGGAAGGTGAAGACCTCAACCTCATCACTCATGTTACCGACCGTATGGGTCACGATATGCGCTACGCTATCGACTCTCGCAAATTGCAGAAGGAACTCGGTTGGGAGCCGAGCTTGCAGTTTGAGGAAGGCATTGAGAAGACCGTGCGCTGGTATCTTGACAATCAGGAGTGGATGGACAACGTGACGTCTGGCGATTATCAGAACTATTACGAGTCAATGTATAAGAATAGATAAGCAATTATGAACATCGGATTTGATAACGAGAAGTATCAGAACATTCAGTCGGAGCACATCAAGGAGAGAATTTCGCAGTTTGATGGAAAATTGTACCTCGAACTTGGTGGCAAACTTTTCGACGACCATCATGCAAGCCGCGTGCTGCCGGGTTTTCAGCCCGACAGCAAGTTGCGCATGTTTCAGAAGATAAGTGACAGCATAGAGATAGTGATTGTCATTAGTGCTGCCGACATTGAGAAGAACAAGAAGCGCGCCGACCTTGGCATCACCTACGACGAGGATGTGCTACGTTTGCGCAGCGAGTTCCAGAACCGTGGCTTTATGGTCGGTTCGGTTGTCATCACTCATTACAACGGACAGCCCGCCGCAATCGCCTTCAAGCAGCGTCTTGAGCGCAGCAACATCAAGACCTACTGCCACTACCTTATTGAGGGCTACCCGCATGACGTCAAGCTCATCGCTTCAGACAACGGCTTCGGAAAGAACGACTACGTAAAGACCGAGCGTCCGCTGGTTATCGTGACCGCACCGGGCCCGGGCAGCGGCAAGATGGCTGTATGTCTTAGCCAGCTCTATAACGAGAACAAGCACGGCGTAAGAGCGGGCTATGCAAAGTTTGAGACATTCCCGGTTTGGAACCTTCCATTGAAGCATCCGGTGAACATCGCATACGAGGCAGCAACGGCAGACCTTAACGACGTCAACATGATTGACCCATTCCATCTTGAGGCTTACAACAAGATTGCGGTGAACTATAACCGCGACATCGAGATTTTCCCCGTATTGAACGCTCTCTTCGAAGGCATCTACGGCGAGAATCCATACAAGTCGCCGACAGACATGGGTGTGAACATGGTAGGCTTCTGCATCAGCGACGACAAGGTTTGCTGCGAGGCATCGAAGAACGAGATTATTCGCCGTTACTATGAGGCTACAAATAAGCTGGCTCTCGGCGCATGCAACGAAGGAGAAATCAGCAAGATACAGATGCTGTTCAACCAGGCGAAGATAACAACCGACTTCCGTCGCACCACCGTTGCAGCACGCGAGTGCCTGAAGCGTACAGGACACACATCGTCAGCTATCGAACTTGAGGACGGCACAATCATCACTGGCAATTCAAGCCCGCTGTTGGGCTGTAGCGCCGCTCTTCTGCTTAACGTGACGAAGCATCTTGCCGGAATCGACCACACAACAAAGCTCATTCCGCAGTCGATGATCGAACCGATACAGTACACCAAGACCAATTATCTTGGCGGTCACAACCCGCGTCTGCATACCGATGAGGTGCTCGTGGCGCTCTCTGTACTCTCTGAGAACGACGAGAACTGTCGCAAGGCATTGGAACAATTGCCTAAGCTGCGTGGCTGTCAGGTTCATTGCACGGTTATGCTTAGCGAAGTGGACAGAAAGATTTTCAAGAAATTGGGCATTGGACTTACATGTGAACCTGTGCAAAAGAAGCAGGTTCAATAGATATTTAGATTTATATACAACTACGTCCGGTTTGTAATATTCTCCCAATTACAAACGGACGTTTCTATTCAACAACAAATTTTAGTTCTACTGGCAACTTTAACCATTTACGATTGACGACAATTTTCATGCGACTACCAATCTTTTGCTTTAGTACATAAGAACCGTCTTTGGGGTTAAATATAAGTGTGGCAGTCAAATCTTCAGAACCATAGTCGTTTGTTATCTCAAGCGTAGCAGTATGTTTATCTTCTATCTTTGCAGAAGTAATTAACCATTTGCGTGGATCGCGCATAGCACCAAAGTAGCCTGGTGTCTCACCAAAAAGTTCTTGACCAGGTACAACAATGTTATTTTGATAGAGATTTATATGCATGTAGACTTGATATTCGTCATTACAGATACGAGCATTGAACACTTTGTCTGTTTGTGACATTATTTTTAGAGATACAAGAAAGAAGAAGAGAAGAAAGGGTACCTTTTTCATATTATTTAAGTATTGGTTATATCATTATGTTCTTTGTATGACAACTTGTTATGCTGTAATGTCCATGCAAAAATAGGGAATTTATATCAAGAATAAGGCTATTTTACGAAAAAAAATGTGTCAATAATCGTTTATTTACCTTTTAAATGTTATTTTTGCACGCGACATTAAACTTTTTATGAAAAGAGACATTTTATTTCCAGACTATATTTTTGAATCAAGTTGGGAAGTTTGCAATAAAGTAGGAGGTATATACACAGTACTTTCTACGAGAGCCAAGACGCTTGTAGAGCAGCTTGGTGACAAACTTATTTTCATAGGTCCTGACTGTTGGGGAGAAAAAAACAACCCATACTTCACAGAAGACAACAAACTCTTCGCTACATGGAGAAAGAAAACTGAAGCAGAAGGTTTAAAAGTAAAGGTTGGTAGATGGAACGTACCAGGCGCTCCTGTAGCTATTCTTGTTGACTTCAACCCTTATTTCGCAGAAAAGGATATGATTTATGGTCAACTTTGGGAGAAATACCATGTTGATAGTCTTCATGCATACGGCGATTACGACGAAGCTTCTATGTTCTCATACGCAGCAGCACTTGTTGTAGAGAGTTTCTATAATAGCGAGATAAGAGGCAATAAAAAGTCTGCAAAGGTAATTTACCATGCCAATGAATGGATGACAGGTCTCGGTGCACTCTATATCAACGACCATCTGCCACAGATAGCAACGATTTTTACAACACATGCAACAAGTATCGGACGCAGCATTGCAGGCAACAACAAGCCTCTCTATGAATACTTGGAAGCTATAATGGTGATCAAATGGCAGCCGAGCTCAATATGGAGAGCAAACACTCGATAGAGAAACAGACTGCATTGCATGTAGATTGCTTCACAACTGTGAGTGATATCACAGCCACAGAGTGCAAGGAACTTATGGACAAACCAGTAGACGTAGTGCTGCCAAACGGCTTCGAAGATGACTTTGTGCCACAGGGCAAGACTTTCGACAAGAAGCGTGCCACAGCCCGCAAGCGTCTGCTCGACATAGCACGTGCTCTCTCTGGCGACGAGATTGAAGACGACGCAATCATCATCTCTACAAGCGGACGCTACGAATGGCGCAACAAGGGTATTGATGTCTTCATCGATGCTATGAATCGTCTGCGCACCAATGCAGAGAACCTTAAGAAGGACATAGTTGCCTTCATCGAAGTGCCGGCATGGGTGAATTGTGCACGCGAAGACTTGGCAGAGCGTTTGGCTGCTATGGAGAAAGGTGAGAAATTCGACACTCCGCTCCCTACCCCAGTCATCACTCATTGGTTGAACGAGCAACAGAACGACCGTGCATTGGGCATGATGAACTGGCTCGGCATGCACAACGCCAAGGGCGAACGCGTAAAGCTGGTGTTAATTCCGTGCTATCTCACAGGCGAGGACGGCATTGTAAACCTTTCTTATTATGATACCATCCTGGGCAACGACCTCTGCATCTACCCGTCTTACTACGAGCCGTGGGGCTACACTCCGCTGGAGGCTACGGCGTTCAAGGTGCCGTGTATCACAACTGATCTTGCAGGCTTCGGCCTTTGGGCAAACACCGTTATTGGCAAGGAAGGCACCATCGAGGATGGCGTGGAGGTAATCCACCGCACAGACTACAACTACAATGAGGTGGCTGACAGCATAAAGGCGGCTGTTGAGAAGTACGCCAATGCTACGAAGCAGAAGCAGGGACGCATACGCAACAAGGCACGCGCTCTGGCAGAACACGCATTGTGGAGCAAGTTTATCACCTATTACTATGAAGCATACGACATCGCGCTGCGCAAGGCGGAGGCAAGATGCTCGAAAGCTGGCGAGTAATTAAAAGGTAAGAAAAATACAACTAAATAAATAATAATTAATAACTTATGAAAATCAAAGCAGACTATGCTAATACTCCTCAGTGGAAGGAGGTAACCATCAAGTCTACACTTCCTTCAGAGTTGAAGTGTCTTGATGAACTCGCACACAACATGTGGTGGGCGTGGAACTACGAGGCTCGCAACATGTGGAAAAGCCTTGACAGCGATCTCTATGAAGAGGTTGGACACAACCCTGTAATGCTTCTCGACCGCCTTAGCTATGAGCGCAAGGAGGCTATCGTGAAGGATAAGGCAATCATGGAATCGGTAAAACAGGTATACAAGAAGTTCCGCGAATATATGGATGTGAAGCCAGACGCAACACGTCCTTCTGTAGCTTATTTCTGTATGGAGTATGGTATCAATCAGGTTGTAAAGATTTACTCTGGTGGTCTTGGTATGCTCGCAGGTGACTATATGAAGGAGGCTTCTGACTCTAACGTAAATATGTGTGGTGTCGGCTTCCTTTATCGTTATGGCTACTTCAAGCAGACCCTCTCAATGGATGGTCAGCAGATTGCAAAGTACGATGCACAGAACTTCAACTCACTCCCAGTAGAGCGTGTGCTCGACGAGAATGGTCAGCCTATGGTTGTTGATGTTCCCTACATGAACTATCAGGTACATGCATATGTATGGGTAATGAACGTAGGTCGCATCAAGCTCTACTTACTCGATACAGATAACGATTTGAACTCAGAGTTCGACCGCCCTATCACACACGCTCTATATGGTGGTGATAACGAAAACCGCCTGAAGCAGGAGATTCTCCTCGGCATCGGTGGTATCCTCACACTCAAGAAGCTCGGTATTAAGAAAGATATCTATCATTGCAACGAGGGTCACGCAGCACTCTGCAACCTCCAGCGTCTTATTGACTACATCAAGGAAGGTCTGTCGTTCAACGAGGCTCTTGAACTCGTTCGTGCTTCTTCACTCTATACTGTTCATACTCCAGTACCGGCCGGTCACGACTACTTCGACGAATCACTCTTCGGCAAGTATATGGGCGGTTATCCTCAGATGCTCGGCATCACATGGGACGAGTTCATCGGCATGGGTCGCAACAATCCTGAGGACCACTCAGAGCGCTTCTGTATGTCTGTATTCGCTTGTAACACCTGCCAAGAGGTTAACGGCGTAAGTAAACTTCACGGTTGGGTAAGCAACGCATGTTCGCTCCAATCTGGAAGGGTTACTATCCGGAGGAGAGCCACGTAGGCTACGTAACAAATGGTGTTCACTTCCCGACATGGACAGCTATAGAGTGGCGCAAAGTATACGCTAAGTATTTCGACAAGAACTACATTTACGACCAGAGCAACGAGAGCCTGTGGCACGCTATCTACAATGTGCCTGACGCAGAAATCTGGGAGACACGTATGGCACTCAAGAAGAAGCTCGTCAACTATATCCGCGAGAAGTTCGCTGCTACATGGTTGAAGAACCAGGGCGATCCTTCACGTGTTGTTGCCCTTCTTGACAGCATCACACCGAACGCTCTTTACATCGGCTTCTGCCGTCGCTTTGCTACATACAAGCGTGCTCACCTCCTCTTCACCGATTTGGAGCGTCTTTCTAAGATCGTGAACAACCCGGAGCGTCCGGTTAAGTTCATCTTCTCAGGTAAGGCACACCCGGCTGACGGTGCTGGCCAGGGCTTGATTAAGAAGATCTTCGAGATCAGCCAGCGTCCTGAGTTCCTCGGTAAGATCATCTTCCTCGAAGACTACGACATGCAACTCGCTCGTCGCCTCGTATCAGGCGTTGATATCTGGATGAACACTCCGACACGTCCGCTCGAGGCTTCTGGTACATCTGGCGAGAAGGCTGAGATGAACGGTGTTGTAAACCTCTCAGTTCTCGACGGCTGGTGGGTTGAAGGCTATCGCGAGGGTGCAGGTTGGGCTCTCAAGCAGGAGCGTACATACCAGAATCAGGGTTATCAGGATCAGCTCGACGCAGCTACCATCTACTCACTGCTTGAGAATGAGATTCTGCCGCTCTACTACAACCGCAACGAGCAGGGCTTCAGCGAGGGTTGGATAAAGACAATCAAGAACTCTATCGCAACTATCGCTCCTCACTATACAATGAAGCGTCAGCTTGACGACTACTATGAAAAGTTCTACAACAAGGAGCTGCAAACTTCAAAAAGCTCGCTGCCGACAATAATCGCCTTGCCAAAGAGCTCGCTACTTGGAAGGAGACAGTTGCAGAGCGTTGGGACTCTATTCGCGTAGTAAGCAAGGATGATTCTATGCTCTATGCTGCCGAGACTGGCAAGAAGTACACTCTTCGCTACGTTATCGACGAGCAGGGTTTGAACGATGCTGTTGGTCTTGAGCTTGTTTCTATCAAGACAGACAAGAACGGAGAGGACCACATCTTCAGCAAGCGCGAATTCAAGATGGTAGGCCGTGATGGCAACAACTACACATTCGAGGCTACATTTGAGCCTGACGTAGCTGGTGCATTCAAGAGCTGCGTACGTATGTACCCGAAGAACGAGAACCTTGTTCATCGTGAGGACTTCTGCTACGTTAAGTGGCTTGACTAATTGATTAATATATTCAAGTTGACGAGTAGACTCGTTGACAAATAAATAAGAAGACGAGCAGACGAATAAACGTTTTCGCCCCGAAAACGAGCGTTGCGACCGCTTGGCCGTGGAGCAAAGCAAAAAATACGGCGGAAAGCAGGCCTGACGCACTGCGCACCGCTGATACAGGAGGATATTATGGACGGAGCATTGGGTTTTAATACATTTGAAAAGCAGGATAAGGTTCTAGTTGGGCTGAACGGCGGCATGGACGCTGCCGTTACTGTGCGCATTTTGCAGGAGCAGGGCTTTGCCGTACAGGCCGCACTGGTGCATTTTGCCGGGATGGCCGACGATACCGTGGAGACCGCGCAGAACGCCGCCAAGGCGTTGGATGTAACCCTGCACGTGATTGAAGCAGCGGACACTGCCGCGGACGAACTGCTGAAGTTCCAGCTGCTGATGCAGACGGCTGATAAGCTCGACTGCCGTTTTATCTCCACCGGCCATTATGCCCGCGTGGAGCAAGACGCCGATGAGTGCCGCCTGTGCGCCCCAGAGCACGCAGAGTGCGACCAGACCGCCCTGCTGGAAGTTCTGCCACAGGAAATTCTGGCACGGCTGATCCTGCCGCTGGGTGAATTCGACAAGGAATCCGTGCAGGAAATTGCGCAGGATATCGGCTGCGCGGAATAAATTGCCGCAAACGAACGCAGATGTTTGGATAGAAATGCAGAACTGCGGATTCCAATGGTTCAGAGATTATGAAAAAGGCATGTGCTTGAATCATAGCACATGCCTTTTTGTTTTACTATTCTTTTGTTCTCTGTTCTTTATGAGATGAGCGTCTAAGAAAAGCAACGGAAATCAAGTGACCCAAAGCCGTCTTATTTCTTTTTGTTCCTCTTTTCCTGGCGCTCCTGCTCTTTGATCAGGCGCTTGCGCTTCTGCTTTTCGGTTTCCACGCGGGGCCAGGGGTTCCAGGTGCCCTCGTTTTCGTGCATCCAGTGAGCAAAGGGATACAAAAGGATGGCCAAACCGCCCAGCAGAATCAGCAGGTAGATGGCGGTGGACAGATCGACCGCCATATCCAGCGCGCCAAGGGCCGCCATCAAAAAGCCGGCATACATGGCGAACTGCCCGTTATAGCGGACATAGCGGTTCCAGTTTTCTTCTTTTATGGCGTCCCGCCCCTGGTCCCCCCAGATGCGGGATTTTTGGTAACGGCATAGCGTAATACGCCAGCACAAGGCCGACAACAAGCATAAACTGGAACATAGCGTTTCCTCACTTTGGGCTATATATTACAGGCCCATTTTTTTGTAGAATGGGGTAAAATCAAAGGTGGCAAAATAGTCTGCCGGGGTCTCGGCGCGGCGGATCAGTTGGTGGGAGCCATCCTCGCACAGCAGCACTTCGCGCTGCGCAGCTTGCCGTTGTAGTTATATCCCATCGAGAAGCCATGGGCACCGGTATCGTGGATGACCAGCACATCGCCCATATCGATCTTGGGCAGCATACGGTCAATGGCAAACTTATCGTTGTTCTCGCACAGACCGCCGACCACATCGTATTTATGGTCGCAGGGGGCGTTCTCTTTGCCCAGCACGGTGATGTGGTGGTAGGAACCGTACATGGCCGGGCGCATCAGGTTGGCAGCGCAGGCATCCAGGCCGATATACTCTTTATAAATGTGCTTTTCGTGGATGGCTGTGGCAACCAGGCAGCCATACGGAGCCAGCATAAAGCGCCCCATCTCGGTAAAGATGGCAACGTCGCCCATACCGGCGGCACCAGGATCTCCTCAAACTTTTGCGGACACCCTCGCCAATGGCCAGGATATCATTGGAGCGCTGCTCCGGCTTGTAGGCAACGCCGACGCCGCCGGACAGGTTGATGAACTTGATGTGTGCACCGGTCTTTTGGTGCAGACGCACAGCCAGGTTGAACAGGATACCGGCCAGTTCCGGGTAATAATCATCGGTAACGGTATTGCTGGCCAGGAAAGCATGGATGCCGAAGTTCTTTGCACCCAGTGCCATCAGGCGGGTATAAGCTTCGGTCATCTGCTCTTCGGACATGCCGTACTTGGAATCGCCGGGGTTATCCATGATGCCGTTGCCCAGGTCAAAGGTTCCGCCGGGGTTAAAGCGGCAGCAGATCGTTTCGGGGATACCTGCCACATTCTTGAGGAAATCCACATGGGTCAGGTCGTCCAGGTTAATGTAAGCGCCCAGGTCATACGCCTTCTTCATGTCCTGCACCGGCGTTTCGTTGGAGGAGAACATGATATCGCTGCCGCTGAAGCCACAGGCTTCGCTCAGCAGCAGTTCAGTGTAGCTGGAGCAGTCCACGCCGCAGCCTTCCTCTTTCAGGATGCGCAGCAGGTACGGGTTGGGGGTTGCCTTAACGGCAAAATACTCCTTAAAACCTTTGTTCCATGCAAAAGCTTTGTTGACAAGGCGTGCATTGGCGCGGATGCCTTTTTCGTCATAAAGATGGAACGGGGTAGGCACATCGGCAATAATTTCCTGTGCCTGCTCAAGGGTGATGAACGGTTTCTTTTCCGGCATAATACTACTTCCTTCTCTCTTGTTGTGCGGTGCGGCACTTCCCCTGCCTTTTTTGCACATACAGGGCGTATGCGGCCCACTGGGGCGTACCGTAAAGCAAACGTGGTGAAAATATTCCACCCGCTTGTTTGCTTATTCGATACGCTCTGACCCTCTATGAATAAATATACAGTTATTATATTGCTTTTGCCGCCGCAGGGCAAGAGCTTTTTGAAAAAATGCCGGAATGGTGCAAAAATGCCCCGCATACCGCAGGGCATGCAGGGCAAAAGCATGGATCGTGATAAAAATTCAGGGGGTCAATCCCCTACCGCGCTGTGCTGCATGGCAAGGTGGCCGGCAAGCAGGCGGTTTTCCAGGTGTTTGACCGTCCACAGGTAAGCCGGGTACAGGAACAGGCAGGCCGCCACCCAGGCTACCGGGTTGGACAGCTCTGCGCCAAAATAGCCCAGCACCGGAATCAGCACCAGGGCGATAACGGTACGCGCCACCATTTCGGCCACACCGGCCATCATGGCAAGTGTGGAATAGCCCAGCCCCTGAATGGTATAGCGCCATACAATGAGCGCGCCGAGCGGGATAAAGAACAGACTGTTCCAGAACATATAATCCCGCGCCATCGCCACGATTTCAACCTCGGTCTTGGTATCCAGGAAGAGGCCGATGATCACGACATCGCCAAAGTGCAGGGCAATAAAAGCAAGGACGGAATAAGCAACCACCATAATGTAGGAGCTTTTTACACCGCTGCGCACACGGTCCAGCCGGGCCGCGCCAAGGTTCTGGCCCGCATAGGTTGCCATAGCGGTGCCGATGCTTTCCAACGCACAGGCGAGCAGGTTTTGGGTTTTGCCCGCAGCCGTAATGGCGGCAACCACAGAGCTGCCCAGCCCATTGACGGCCCACTGCATTATAACGCTGCCCACGGCCGTGATGGTACACTGCAGGCCCATGGGCAGGCCCATAGCAGACAGGCGGCGGCAGGTAGAGCGGCTGTATTTCCATTCATCCTGCGTCATATGCAGGATCTTGAACTTTTTGATCAAATAGATCAGGCTGATCACGCCGGAGATTGCCTGCGAAACATCGGTTGCCACAGCGGCACCCAAAACACCCATATTAAAGTTGATGATGAGCACCAGATCCAGCACAATGTTGACAGCGCTGGTCAGCACCAGGAAGTAAAGCGGGGTTTTGCTGTCGCCCAAAGCGCGCATGATGGCCGAAACCATATTATAGAGAAAAACAAAGGGAATTCCCGCAAAGATCCAGCCAATGTAGGTGCTGGCACCATCAATAATGTCCGCCGGGGTCTGCATCAGCTCCATAATGGGGCGAGTCAGCGCCACCGTGACAACGGTAAGCACAACACCCCAGGCAATGCACAGCCAGGTTGCATTGGCCACATGGCGGCGCAGGTCGCTGTCATCATGGGCACCAAACAGCTGTGCGATGGGGATAGCAAAGCCGTTGCACATGCCAATAACAAAACCCAGGATCAGATAGTTAACCGAGCCGGTAGCGCCAACTGCCGCCAGCGCATTGACACCGACAAAACGGCCCACAATGATGGTATCTGCCAGGCTGTAAAACTGCTGGAACAGGTTGCCCAGCATCAGCGGCAGGGTGAACAACAGGATGATTTTGAACGGATTTCCGCTCGTTAAATCTTTGGTCATATGCGTTCCCTCAACAAGATCATTTTTCCACACAAAACAACGCGCAAAAGTAAAAAAAGGGGTGGTTGGCACCCTGTTTTGCTCAAGCGCGGAGTTAATTATACTATAACAAAACAAAAAATCAAGTGGGCTGCAAAGAAAAATATATTTCCCCAAAGCAGCGGCTGAATTGTATGCTTTTACAGCGCCACTGGAGCTCACGCCGAACAGCCAACAAGAAAAGCCGCACACCCGAAGATGTACGGCTTACCTTGGCAGGGGTAGAAGGATTCGAACCCTCGGCACGCGGTTTTGGAGACCGCTGCTCTACCAACTGAGCTATGCCCCTATGTAAAAAGCCCACAGTAACCAACGTGCTGTGGGCTTTGCTATGGAGCTGTTAGGCAGATTCGAACTGCCGACCTCATCCTTACCAAGGATGCGCTCTACCGACTGAGCTATAACAGCATGTGGCGACCCGGATCAGGCTCGAACTGACGACCTCTAGCGTGACAGGCTAGCGTTCTAACCAACTGAACTACCGGGCCAAACCCTTCGCGCTTTGCATCAAGCTACCGCCTGACCGCCGCGACGCATATTATTATAGCAATCAGGGCGGCCTGTGTCAAGTATATTTTCAAAAAAAATCCAAAAATCTTTTTGCTCTTTTTCTTTTGTCAAAATCGTCCGTTATGCGTTATTTTTATTTCCTTGCTGTCTTAAAAGAACTCTATTGTACAAAAAATATCCTCTGTTCTTTTCAAGTTCACAGTTCTATGTTATACTGACTAACAAACAGCGTTCCCTTTGTTCGTATCGCCATTTCTGCTGTTGCGCAGGCGGCACGGCAAAAGGATCCGCTTGCAACCCACAAAACAGGAGGTACAAATTATGTGGACCCGTTCCCTTTTGAAGTCCAACGCCAAACAGGCGTTGCAAGAGCGGTACTGGCGCAGTGTGGGACTGTGCCTACTTCTTTCCCTGTTGGGCATTGGCTATTCTTTCCCCCGCCTTACGGCGCAATACCGCGTAACGTCTTCCCAACTGAACGGTATGATGAGCGGCCCGGTGTGGCAGGGCAACGCCGGCGGTGGATACACCAGCGGCAATGAGGAGTATCTTTTGCAGGCATTGGCCCCCTTTGCCGGGTGGTGATTATCGTAATGTTGATCGCTGCCGCAATCGGCCTATGCTGGGCAGCGTTCCTCATCAACCGCTGACAGTCGGCCGCAACCGCTATTTTATGGAAAGCCGCCAGTCGGCAACACCGTTCAGCACCGTCACTTCGATCTTCCGCACCCCGTATCTGAATGTTGTTAAGTTATGCTGCTGACCAACCTGAAAATTGCGCTGGGTTCCCTTTTGATCATTCCCGGCATTTACTGGTCTTATTGCTACATGCAGGTCGCTACCTGATGGCCGAAAACCCCTAACCTGACCACCGGCCGCGCCATGGAGCTGAGCAAGCAGATGATGGACGGTGAAAAGTGGAACACCTTTGTGCTCCAGCTTTCCTTTATTGGCTGGTACTTGTTGTGCAGCATTACCTTTGGCATTGGTTTCATCTTCCTGGAGCCTTATGTGCAGGCCACTTTCGCAGAGCTTTACGCTGCGCTGCGCGCCAAGCGCTTGCCAACGGATACACCAATGAGTATGAACTGGGCGGCTTCGTGCGCCACTGATTATAAACAATAAAACAATAAAAAACAAATCCGGACTGTGGATCATTTCCACAGCCCGGATTTGTTTACTTGTGCAACTTTGACGGTATATAACTCAAGCTTTGCCTGATTCATTCACAGCCACTGCGCTGGGTGATCCTTAGAAGGATGCTTGGCAAACAGCGTCTTCAGAGCAAGCGGAGTGGTAACAGAAGATACGATGATCAGCAGAATAACAGCGGTAAAGTAGACAGCGTCCACCATGCCGACTGCAAGGCCCTTTTGTGCCACAATCAAAGCAACCTCGCCGCGGGTCATCATGCCAACGCCAACCTTGAGGGAATCTGCCCAGTTGAACTTGCAGATCTTTGCTGCAAGACCGCAGCCAATGATCTTGGTGATAAGTGCCACAATGACAAAGCAGACACAGAACAGCAGGATATCGGGAGTCAGGCCGCTGATATCGGTTTTGAGGCCGATGGAAGCAAAGAACACCGGAGCAAACATCATATAGTTGCTGATTTCGACACGGCGCTCCACATAGGGTGCATCATGAATGTTGCACAGCACGATACCAGCAATGTAAGCACCGGTAATATCGGCAATGCCAAAGTACTGCTCTGCAATGTAAGCCATGGCAAAGCAGAAGCCAAGGCTGGCAATGGTAATGCGCTGGGTGTGGGGGTTACGGTTATCCAGCCAGGTCATGGCCTTGTACAGCACAAAACCGACAATGACCGCCACCACAAAGAACAGCACCGTGTTGATCAACACCTGGCCGATGCTGGTACCGCCTTCTTCGCCGCTACCGGCCCCCAGAACGCAGGTAAGCACTACAATGCCGATAACGTCATCAATCACGGCTGCGCTGACGATGGTGGTGCCAGGAAGCCTTTCAGCTGGCCAAGCTCCTGCAGGGTTGCCACCGTGATGGAAACGCTGGTTGCCGTCATAATGGTGCCGATGAACAATGCTTTATAAAATTCCGGACTGCCGATAGCACCCAGACCATAGAACGCACCATACAGCAGCGTACCGCCCACCAAGGGAACAAAAACACCCACGCAGGCAACCAGAGTTGCAATGGGGCCGGCTTTCATCAACTGCTTCAGGTTGGTGCCAAGGCCGGTGGAGAACATCAGCAAAATAACGCCGATTTCCGCAAAGACCGAGATGGTATCGCTGAGCTGAACAACCCCCAGCAAAGAGGGGCCAATCAGCAAACCGGCGATGATCTCGCCCACCACTTGGGGTGCCTTGAGTTTGCGGGCAATCAGGCCAAAAAACTTAGCTGCAATCAATATGATTGCAAGATCCCGGAAGAATAGATACATAATGATAGAGCTCCTTTCAGCACGCATAGCTGATATGGCTTTTTGGTTCATACATGTTGGTACTTGCCGATCCGCCCATGCCCATCCCCACGCCAAAAGGCTCGCCGGA
>ENA-OQHY01000472-OQHY01000472.1-human-gut-metagenome-genome-assembly--contig:-NODE-472-length-22701-cov-6.085541_pt1 | contig 22701 bp, 19 predicted proteins | sample MGYA00242570_ERZ504733 | MGnify/ENA primary metagenome ERZ504733 (study PRJEB26092, sample SAMD00036219) | human gut metagenome | host: Homo sapiens | study: EMG produced TPA metagenomics assembly of... | reverse complement strand
ATCTGTTAAGAGCAGAAAACATGCAGTGATCGGAATGGCAGTTGGAACCGTACTTACAGCAGTAGTTGCATGCTTTATCAATGCATTCGTGTTACTTCCGGCATACGGAAAGGCTTTTGGAATGCCGGTAGAAGCATTTATCGAAATGGGAAGTGCAGTACACAGTTCTGTAAATAATCTTCTTACATTTGCAGCAATGATCATTTTCCCATTCAATATCTTTAAATACACACTGACATCCCTGATCGTATTCTTTATTTATAAGAGAATCCGTGTAGTGCTTAAAGGTGACTGATGGCAGACATGTCCGACGGAAGGGGAGCAGTGAAGGTCATCTTCTGTCCTGTGATGGGATGGGGGAATTCCATGTGGTAGGAATGTAAGGCCTGGCGGGTGATGTGTTCCATGTCAGGGTTGTAGAGGTAATCTCCAATCAGGGGATAGCCCAGATATTTCATATGGATACGGATCTGATGGGTGCGGCCGGTTTCCAGCTGAAGGGAGACCAGGCTGTGCCCATTTTCTTTTTTTACCAGTTTATAATGGGTGATGGCTTCTTCTCCATGGTCAAAATCTACGGTGCGCTCAATGATGGAGCCTTCTTTGCGGGAAAGAGGTGCTGTGATGGTTCCTGTGGGTGGGGTGAGGTCACCCTTTACGATTGCCAGGTATTCCCTGTGTACCAGGCGTTTTTTTGTCATATCGGCCATAATGCTGGCGCTGACCAGGTGTTTGGAAATTACGGTAAGTCCGGAGGTATCCCGGTCCAGGCGGTTGCTGCAACGGAAGATAAAAGGCTTTCCCTGATCCTGGTAGTACCATGCCAGGGCATTGGCCAGGGAGTTATAGTAGTTTTTCATGGAGGGATGGATAGCATTCCGGCAGGTTTGTTGATCACCAGGATGTCTTCATCTTCATAAACAATGTTCAGGGGAAGCTTTACCGGTGGGATTTTCTCTGAGGATTCTGTCTCGCAGATACAGACCTGGAGATGGTCGCCTGCAGCCAGAGTCTGACGCATATAGTAGTGGATTCCGTTTACCAGGATACTTTGAGGCATCCGTTTGATTTCTGTGAAATTCTGCCGGGAGTATCCCTTTCTTCTGAGAAATTGTTCTACCGAAGTCCGTTCTGGGATTCCGGGATTGTATATTCTATGGTTCGGTTCATAAGTTTCTCCTTTTGGGTGTGAAATATAGAAAGATATGGAGATTTCGGAATTATAGGAACAGCAGATCGTGATTAATGGTTTTATAAAATAATCTTCTGCATTCTGGGAGATCCTGTGTCTGGCCCAGCACCCACATCATTTTGGTAACAGAAGCTTCCAGAGTCATGTTATAGGATTCCAGTATGGGAAATTTCTCCTTGATCACTTTTCCAACCTGGTAGACTTCCATATCGCTGCCCTCATGGGTTACCTGAGTAGCCATGCATACCAGTTTACCGGCAGAGATCCAGTCTGAAAGTGCATTCAGAAAACTGTCATTGCCATAGTTTGGAAGAACGCCTACGCTAAAGGATTCGATGATAAGCCCGTCATAGGAGCCTGCCAGAGTGTCCAGGATCCGTCCGTCAGTTCCGGCAATTACTTTGCCGCCAAATACAATGGAGATACCGTGAGCCCTGTCGTGGGAGGCAAAACGCAGGCTGTCCAGCAGATTGGAGCGGGCATCTGTGATTGCCAGGTCAATGGACTGGAAATTACATTTTATTGCTTGATTCTTGGAACAGTAATTCATGACTGGACGGAAAAATAAAACAGGAGAATGTACATCAGCAATTCCCTGAGTGAAAATCCTTTTATCTCCTCATTATCCCAGACGCCGGCAGGATAGCAGCTGGCAAGGAAGGTATCCGGACACAGTAAAGCCCATAGAGAAGCAGTCTCTTTCCTTCGCGGATTCCCTCCGGTTCCATGATCAGTCCCCAACGGAGCTGATCCATCAGATGGAGGTAGAGAGACACACATAGAACCAGATTGCTGTTACGGTTCCTGGAGAGAAAAACATCTTCCAGTGCAGAGGCCTTTTCAAAACAAACATTCCAGGTGTTGAAAAATGACTGGTGTTCTTTATAAAAATCCCACATGATACCTGGGGTGATTCCATATCTGGCAGTTCGGATAAGTACCTGGAACTGCCTTGCACCGCTGGCTGCGGTCTGTTTCAGAAGTGCCTGTGTGACTGCAGTGCTGACTGTTCTGCCGATAAGCTCTCCTAGTTTGGAATGTCCGGAGGCGTCTGTGAGGGTGGTTTTTCCATCCATACAGGCTGCGATCACAGTTCCGTCTGTGCCTGAGCCGGTAGCGATTTCCTCAGAATAGCAGCTTCCAAGTAAAAGATGGGAAACAGCAGCAGCTTTTGCTTCTGAACAGAGCATCAGTGCCCGGCCTATGGCCGCGTCTGTAAGGTTCTGGTTGATATATACAAAAATATTGATGGTTCCGGGAGGCAGCATTTCATAAAAACCATTGTGCTCACAATAGGAGGAAGGGTCTCCCGGACACATTCCATTGGAATCAATTCCTCCTGTGACAGCAGCAGTTACAGATAATTCCTGATGCCGGAGCGTTTCCACTGCGCAGAGCTCTGTCCAGGCGGCTGTGCTCAGTGCGGTGGCAGTCTGTGGGTTGATTTCCAGTCTTTGTGCATGTACCATCAGATCCTTCTCATAGGTATCTCCCAGCATTTCGCATTCATAATCACCGTTCATGCAGTTAATATTTAGTGCATGGGTAAGATGTGTGGTGATTCCGCCGTTCAGAGGACTGGTGCTGAGAACCTTTGTCCTTCCTGGAAAAGTAAAAATCGTACTTCCGTTTTTCTGACTGTAAGTAAATATATCATTCATTATAATGCCTCTCTAATATTCAAAGATATTCCACTTTAAATCCGGACTCCTGACAATATCGGTCTGCTTTGGAGCCTTTATAGCAACGGATCGTAGCTGCACGGTTAATGATCCATTCTCCGATATACTCCGGATCATGGCGGATTTCCAGGTACTGCAGGCGGTTACATCCGTGAAAAACCCATTTTCCGATATAACGGACATTAGGCGGGAGAGTAACAGTAATCAGGTTATTACATTTGAAAAAAGCACTTTCATCCAGAATTTCCAGTGAATCGGGGAGCTCCAGGGAAGTCAGGCCACAGGAATAAAAAGCCTGATTACTGATTACCTTCAGATTTTCCGGAAAATGGACTTCACTCAGATTTTTGCATTTGTAAAAGCTGCCGTTACCTATCTCCTGAACCGAATCAGGAAAAGAGATTTCTCTTAATGCAGAGCATTCTGAAAAGGCGTCTGCCTGGATTTTAAGCAGCCTGCTTTCATTGGAAAAAAGAGTTTCTGATAATTTGTGGGCGTTGCGGAGCATGCCCTTTGAAATTGTGGAAATATATTGAGGGATATAGATAGAGGATAAAGTGGTACAGTCGGAAAATGCTTCCTTTCCAATCTGGCACAGACTTTCAGGAAGAAGCAGATGTTTCAGGCGGCTGCATCCCGAAAATGCGTTTGAGCCGATCTGTTTCAGACCATATGGAAATGAAACAGACTGGATCATGGATCTGTTCTGGAAGGTTTTTTCAGAAATAATGGTACAGTTTGCCGGAATGTCTATGTCTCTTTTTAAATATGGGGTACAGTTACAGCGTTGAAGTGTCAGGTTTTGTTTTCTGCCGGATATATTGTATGTCATAAAAAAACTCCTTTGCAATAGAATATTTGTTTTCTCTGCAACGGAGCAATGTAATACTTTCATAAACGGGCAGGTTGATGAAATGCATGAACAAAAACCGTCAGGTTGCCGATACTCCGTATTCCGGTAAGAAACAGAGAAAACATCTGGTAAAAAGGGATCTTTCTTTAGTACAAAAATGGGTACACTAAATAAGATCACCCTTCCACTTCCCATTGCGTGTAGTTGGTGGCGGCAGCCTTAAGCAGGTATTCTGACTCACGCAGTGACGCTGTAATCTCTCCTTCTCACATGATAATATGCAATGGATATGAGACCCAGCTGCACGTATACAGCAGCACGACTGTCCAGGATTCTGACCTGATTCCCTCTTGGCTGAAGGTCCGACATCCTGTGCCGTGACCAGCAGAACTTAAAACCGGTAATTGTTTGTAAATATTTGGTTTGATTCTATTATATATGTTTTGTGAGAAGAATCAATTGGTTTTTTGAAAAAAATGCAAATAAATGGTGGATTTTTCCAGACTGGGTACTGGATGTATGGAAATATATTATGGTTGGCATTGAAAATAGCTTTTCTGGGCTGAATATAGGATGTGAGAAAATAGGCCTTGCATTTTGGAACAATGTAATCTAAACTGTGATTGTAGTGAAAATTTATCACCTGCTGCCTGATCTGGCATTTCAAGGCAGGTTCATCTGGCGTTCGCGACATTTTCATTAGGATATTTCAAACTTTATAATTCGGACAGGGATGAATGATTGTGAAAGAAGGGTATTCTGTTTTTTTGCCTTGTTTGAAGGAGAGGAGGCATAAACGGTTAAAAGTGAATTATTTTTTTGCGGTCAGTAGTAGTTCGGGGGTTTTAGAAAACATATAGAAATGCTATAATGAAAGTGAGGGATTCAATGAATAATAATACGATCTTTGATGACGTATTCCGTACAATGATCGAGAAGATACCGCAGTTGGCGATACCGTTGATCAATGAAGTATTTCAGACTTCATATCCGGAGGATGTAGAGATTATACAGCTTCGAAATGAGCATCATCAGGAGAATGGTGAGATTATTACAGACTCCTGCCTGAGGATTGGAAGGAAGTTGTATCATATCGAATGTCAGAGTGTTGATGATACCACAATGGCAATCCGGATGATCGAGTATGATTTTGCTATTGCTTTAGATTCGGCCAGAAAGTACGGACGCAGATACCGTATCCCTACTGTAAAACTTGATGAATATACAAAAGATAAAATTTTCGAGAAGAATCTGCTGATGTTTTTGCCGTTTTATATTATGCGGTATGAGAAAGAGATACATAGAATAAATCAAGATCCGGAAAAGCTGCAGTCTTTGTTGGATGAATACGAAGATATCCGAGTAATGCTGGAAAAAGAACTGACAGAAACAGGAAGGCAGAGTTATACACGAATTTAAATAAACTGATTACAAAAATATCGGATTACATTTGCCGTGATGAGGAAGTAGTCCGGGAAAGGTTAGGTGAGACTATGGGTGGAAAAGTGTTAGAATTGGAATCTGAAAGATTACGTGCGGAAGGAAAGGTTCTGGGAGAGTCTATTGGAGAAGCACGTGGAGAGGCAAGAGGAAAAGTCATTGGAGAGCTTCAGGGCGAAACGCGTCTTGGTGTTTTGATCAATCGTCTGATCCTGGATGGAAGAAGTGCGGAAGTTCAGGGTGCTGCGACGGATGCTGAGAAACGGAAAGAACTTTATAAAGAGTATAATATGTAACGCAAAGGAAACTTCCTTCTGCTGGTCGGAAAATAAGAATAACTGGCAGGAGGAAGTTTTTGGTCATCTTTGGATTTTCATTTATGTAAAATTGTGAAAAAGATTGACAAAGCACTGGGTGGGTGTTAAGATTAGTTTGTTAAAATAAATAGCGTTTAGCGCACACGTACAGCTTGTTATTACGGTAATAATTAAAGAATTGTTGGGTGAGAATCCCAAACAGGGTATAAGTCCCTTGCAGTATATTTAGTCTGCAGTTCACTGTATTCTTGTAATGGTATTCAAAGGGAATACTGTAATGCGAAGGATATGAGTGAAGTTCAATCTGTACATTACATTCCTGCCATTTGGCGGGGATTTTTTGCACTTTGATAACTGAATATCGGAAGTCGCTTTTTATCCCTTTAGTTTTCGGAAATCCGGTGAGATACCGGTACGGTTTATCCCCACTGTAATAAGGACGAACACTGCGGAACCATTGGAAAGATCCTTCCGAGAAGGGCAGCAAGTAGGTTGGAACTTTAAGTCAGGAGACGGACTTTAGTAAAAGAAAAAACAAACATCTGTAGGCATAACGGAGGTTTATTTTTTGTACCCTTTTTTATGTAAAACAGGTATCAAACGTGGTCTGAAAAGGCTGCGAAATGATATATTTTGCAGGATAACCTGCAAAAAATAATACATTTAATTTAAGGAGGAAACAAAATGAACATGAAAGTAAGAAAAAGCGTGATTGCATTCTTAATGGCAACAACAATGGTAGGAAGCACAGCAGTACCGGCTATGGCAGGAACTATTACTGTAAAAATTCAGGCAACAGGATTGCAGGGAGAAAACTCTAAAAGTGTAGATACAATGCTTTCAGATTCAATAGAGATTGCTGACACGGGAAATGTAACTGCTATGGATGTATTAAAAGAATTAGCTGCACCAGGTGAAGGAAAACCTGTCGAAGATACCAGAGTTATTGATGAAGAAGGAACTAAAAGAACCTATTATAGAAAAGGATTACTGGAATGGTATGAAAGCAAATATGGCAATTATATTTCTGCAATTAAATTAGATGGACATAATAACAGCGCAGTCGGAAAATTCTTCGAGGATAATGGAACAGCAAGTACAAGTACATTAGCAGCAAATAGAGGTGCTTATTTTAAAACGTCAAAATTAAATGAAACTGAAAAAAAATATATGGAAGTAAAGGCCAATTCAACATGGAATAATACAGTTCATTTTGCAAATTACTTATCTGAAAAAGACTATAATAATTATTCCGGATGGATGTGTGTAATTGATAAAAGTACATATAACAACGGTGTAGATACTGTACTCTCTGATGGTAAAAATCACTCTCTCGAATTAGATTTTTCCATGATGATGGGCTTAGATTTAGGATATAGTAGTTATGTTGAAAACACAGACAATGAATGGGTTCCTGTACCAGGTTGGAATTAAATAAAATAGGGTTAAACGATTAAATATCAAAAGGAGAAGATTACAAAAATGTAGTCTTCTCCTTATATTAATATAGGAGGATGTTAGGAAAAAATGTATCTTCTTACTAAATTTTATTAATTGTTTTTGAATTGTGTATTTTAATCATATCAAATTAATTAAAAAAATTTATTTTATACAATAATTTGCTACACAATTTTTGAACACTTAGTACGATTTATAAACTCTAATATTTTTAATCCTAACATCATAGGAATAATAATATGAAAAAAGTAAAGATAAAAAAAATTGTAGAATCTATGTTGTTATGCATAACATTCATGATGATAGTCCTAAGTTGTCATACTGTAAAAGCAGCCGTAACAACTTTGAACCAAGATGATAAAGGACGTTATTGCATTAATACAGCAGATGATTATTATTTTTTTGTAGAAAACAATAATAAAAAGCCCTACAAAACAAGTACTATTATTTTAACTAACAATATTGAAATAACAAATCAAGTGCAGGGAGTAGGTATGTTCAAAGGAACGTTTGATGGACAGGGACATACAATTAGTTATTCTGCAACTGACAGAGAACTTAGTAAAGAAAATAATATTTCTGTTTTTGCATTTAATATAGGTTACGGAGGAGTATTAGAAAATACTAAAGTTCAAATAAATGATGCAAAACTATATGTGGGCGATAATGACTATGTATCCACAATATTTGATGGCAACGATGGAAGCATAAAAGGTCTTAGCGTTACAGGAAATATAACATTAGTATGTGACGAATCTACAAAAAAATGGGGAACGTCGGTAAGTATTGGCGGCGGTGATGGAAAATTAGAAGATTGCGAAATTTCTATTAATTACAATTTAGAAAGTCCGATGTCTTCTGATGAAATAGCTGAAAAAATCATTGACCAAACAACACTTTGGACATTATGTCAGTTCGGAAATAGAGATTCTACTTCAAATATAAAATATGTGAATTGTATAAGTCATGGAAGTTACAGTTCTAAAATATCTGATGTAGCGAAGTCTATGTCTGAAAAAATAGATTTGGAAGCAAATGTTGTGTCTGGAATATATGTAGTATATTCATTCCGTTATAAAAATGGTGATTCCACAATTTCCAATTGTTATTATGATAAAGACCTTCTAAAAGATATTCGTGTCGTTACGAAAAACACAGAGGAAATATTTGAAAGCAGTGAATTACCCAATTATTCAGAATTAGGCAAATCAACTGCTGAAATGAAGAATAAAGAAACCTATAAAGGTTTCGATTTTGAAAAAACGTGGTCCATTTCACCGGATATAAATGACGGTTATCCATACTATGATCCAAGAACAGTTGAAATAACTTTAGAGGTTCAGGCAGATGCAGAACCCAAAGTATGGAAAACCAATTATGCTCGTGATTATAACCGGTTCAAAGATTATTCCACAAATTATCATTTTCCATATCGTGTTGAAATAATCAATGGTACAAAAACTAATATCTACGACGATGGTGATAATAACAAAGTTACTATAAATGGTGCAAAAATTGTCAATCAGACAGAAGAAACAAAGGAATTGATTGATAAATATGGTATCAAAGCAGTATGTAATCCTGAAACAGATATTGAATCAGCTACTGTAGACACCAGCTTTTTAGGTCAGCGTCCTTTAACAGTGAAATGGATTAAAGAACCGGTTCTGCAGTTTGATAAAGGCCAGGAAGCACAGGCGGAAGAAGACGGATATACTTTCAAGATAAAAGTAATAAACGGTACTTGTGAAGTCAAAGATAATGAAGAAGCAAGCGCAGCAGATAATCCGGCTAACTGGGGAACATATCTGACCAAAGCGGAAAAAGCCATCAAAATTATTCTGGATTACTGTAAGGATAAAAATGCATTTGGACCTAAAGATTCACCTTCTTATGAAAACACAGATATTTGGGCAATCTTTACTGCAGCCAGATGTGGCTATATTCCATATAACGATGATACTTATTTTGACAAATGGTTTACAAATACAAAAGTTTATCTGCAGGAATTAAAAGATTCCGGATCAAATTTATCCAAATGGCAGGCAACAGATCTTTCAAAATTGATCCTTGCTATCGAAGCAATCGGATATGATCCAAGAGATATTTCTTCTGTAAATCTTCTGGATGCAGTAGGAAAAAGAAATGGTGATAATTATCTTAATACAGAGTATGCGATTCATGCTATAAAATCAGGTGATTATACATCATCTACTTTTACCGATAAAGAAATGGCAACATGGGCACACAATAGAGCTACCAGTCTTTTAAATGCAACTGATGGTTCATTTTCAAATGCAGATAACACGATGAACTGGCAGCCATTGGTTTACTGGTATGGCAAAGAAGGTTTTGATGATGTAACTAAAGCTATTGATCAGGCATTGCATAAACTTCCAGAAATTGCACAACGTGCAACTGGTTCTTTCTGTACCGCAGGATTTGAAACCGGATGTATGTCCTATGGGAATAATGCATGGAATGATGCACAGGCATTGATTTTCGCATCTATCTTCGATGTAAATGTATTAGACCGCAAGTCAGGATTTACCAAAAATGGAAACAATTTCTTAGATGCATTCTTTGATCTGGTTGATGTGGATAATGGAAGTATTCATGGATTTACAAACTATGACGTTCCACAGATTGCCCGCGGACTAAATGCTTTTGTTCGCCAGCGCAACAAAGAACAGAAAAACTTCTGGGATTTCTCAGATGTGAAAGTTCCAACTAAAGATGTCAACAACCTGATCCTTGCTCTTGATGCTAACAGTACAAAAGAGCAAATTCAGACAGCAAGAGATGCTTACGAAGATTTACTTCCAAAATATAAAGCAATCTTCAACAAAGACACCCTCAGAAAGCTCCTCGAAGCAGAAAACGGCAAAGGCGATTCTATCACAAAAGTAATCGCAGCATCGATGCTCTTCCGGCAGCAGATAAGCTGACACTGGAAAACAAAGACGCCGTCGTAAATGTAAGAAATCTCTATGATGCACTTGATGATGAAGCCAAATCTGTAATCTCCAATTATTCTAAGCTGACAGCAGCAGAAGCTAAGATAAAAGAACTGGAGAAACAGCAGGAGCAGAAAGAAAAGGATAAGGCAGCAGCTGAGAAGGTAATCGCAGCGATTAATGCCCTTCCTTCCGCAGATGCCTTAACTCTTGATCCGTACGTTCTGCAGCTTCTTGACAACATACAGGCAGAGTATAACGCACTGACTGAAGCACAGAAAGCACTGGTAACTAACTACAGCGTTTTACAGGCACTGAGAAGCCTGATCCCTGATCTGAAAGCTGCAGCCGCAGTTGTAGATAAGATCAAGCAATCGGTGAAGTGACTTCCGATAATTATCAGAAGAAACAGGCTCTTGTCATAGAAGCCAGAACCGCTTATGATGCACTGACAGCAGATCAGAAGAAACGTGTTACGAACTATGCAGAGCTTGAGAAGGCAGAATTGTTTATCAGACGCCAGAGTACAGATGCAAAAGTAAGCTATGTGATTTCCTTTATTGATGAACTGAATATCACCACATCCTCTACAGGTGCTTTGTCTGACGGACCTCTGAAACTGACAGAAAAGAATAACAACGTACCGACAGAGAAGATCTGGAATAGCTGGAAAGATTATGTGGCAAATGCAAGAGTATTATACAATACTCTTGATGATCAGCAGAAAGCTCAGGTTACAAACTTAAGTTCTCTGGAAAAAGCAGAAGGTTATCTCTATCAGCTGAAATCTGATGCACTGAAAGCGATGCTCAAGGCACTCCCGGATGCAGAAACTGTCCGCGCTTATGAAGCGCCTCAGCCGACTACAGTACCTGCAGCACAGGAAGCTGTACAGTCAGATGAGCTCCCGGCACAGGAAGTTCCGGCAGAAGGTTCTGATTTCTCAGACGGAAGCGCAGATGCATTTACTTCTGATATCAGTGAGCAGCCTGCAGCGCAGATGGATATTCAGCCATCAGAAGACAATGCAGATGTTTCTAATGAAGAGAACACTGACTCTGTAATTGCAGATGAAGCAGAAGTACCGGATGCAGATTTCTCCACAGAAGAGGAAATTCCTGCAGCAGGTGATACTGCGAAACGTGCACTTACCGAAACAGAGCTGAAACAGATTGCAGCAGCTAAGAACGCTTATGATCAGTTAACAGAAACAGAAGAAAAGAAATTCAGAAGTGAAAACACCGCACTGGTAGAGAACATGGAGAAACTGATTGCCATGGCTCTGACTTATGAAAAAGGTCAGAATGAATACCAGCAGCTTTTCGCAGATGAAGCCGCTTTAATTTACACAACTGTAAAAGACCACCCTGTAGACAGAGATTCTTATCCACAGGTAAAAGCACTCCTTGACCGTTATGCGAAAGATTACCAGGGACAGGAAAATGCAATGGCAGGTCTGAAGGTCAAAGTCGGAAATCAGGAAATGACTTTTGCAGAAGTGATCGCCGCACTGACAGCACAGGCTGACAAAGCTGGCAAAGATATTTCTGATGCACAGCAGGCAGATGACTGGATCAGTAACCTTCCGACGGCTGTTACCAAAGAGAACATTGCAGGTGTAGAAGCAGAACTTGCAGCACTTCAGAAACTCATCGACAGCATGAGTGCAGAAGGCAAGTCCTATATGTGGAATGCAAAGCAATTAGAGTTGATCAAGACCATTGTTGCAGATTATCATATTGAACTTGCAGGCAAACAGGACGCCTTCAAAGCAGATATGCCTGCTAACCTGCAGACAAAAGCCCTCAATTACAAGACAATCCAGGTAAGCTGGAGCAGTGTTGATAATGCGGACGGCTACATAGTATATCGCAGAACAGAAACAGGAAGCTGGAAGAAGATTGCAGATCAGGTAACAGATATTTTCTATAAGGATCAGAAAGCAGTTACAGGAAGAGTTTACTATTACACAGTAAGAGCTTATTCTTATACATGGGGCGGAAAGACTGTAAGCAGTTACAACAAAGATGGTGTGATCGGAAAAGCAACACTTGGAAAAGTGAAAATCGCTACAGCAGCTTCCGAGAACTATAACACTATCCGTGTCACATGGAATAAAGTTTTCGGAGCTAACGGTTACAGAGTATACCGTTCCACTTCAAAAAATGGCAAATATACCTCCATCGGATCAACTGCAAAGAACAGCGCTGTTACCTTCCTTGACAAGAAAGCAGTTACAGGAACAACCTACTATTACAAAGTACGTGCTTACCGAAATGTAAATGGTAAGAAGGTTTACGGAAGTTATTCAATAGCAGTAAAGGGTAAAGCAGTCCTCTCTGCTCCGTCTCTGTCTGTGGGATCCACATCCAAAACTGCAGTTCTGGAATGGAGCAGGGTAAAAGCCGCTGATGGATATCAGGTATACGCCAGTGCTTCCAAAAATGGTAAATACACACGTATAAAAACCACAAAAGGAACTGGTATGACAGAAGAGAAACTTGCCACAGGCAAGACCCGTTATTACAAAGTACGCGCTTACCGAAAAGTAAACGGTAAAACAGTATATGGCTCTTTCTCTAAAGTAAAAAAAGTAGTCATTAAATAATAAAATGTCAGAACGCAATGTGTCATTATTGGCACACTGCATTCTTCCAAAAAAAGCAAAGATAATCAAAAGAAATAGTTTCTGAATGCATGAAAAGAATAATAAAAATATTTCTACTGGCTGTTTTGGCAATGTTTTTCGCAAGTTTAGCGGGTATATTCATTTCAGAAGAATTTGTATTCCATAATAATATATCAGGGATCAAAGACCTGTCAGGGATATGGCTACATACTTTTGGATGGAATTTTGTGATAAACATTGTAATAGCATGATAATTGCTGTTAAATTCGGAAAAAAAAGATAAATAAAAATAAGGCAGATGTTATTTCTCTCCTGTCATTTTGCAGGAGAGAATCATCTGTCATTTTGTGATTTAACCGAATAATTGCTAAGCGGAGGATTTTATCCGTTTGATTGTAGAATCAGAAAAAGCGGAGGAAGCAAGTAAATGAATAAACAATGGATGGCACTGCTTCTCAGTGCAGGAATGGCAGTTACTACATGTCCTGTACCGGGAGCACAGGAGCCACCGGCAGAACAGATACATACAGAACAGGCCGAAGAAAGTTCTGCCGCAGTACACAGTGATGATTCTGACAGGGAGGGGACTGCTGCGGATGAGTTTCAGTCTGAAACAGAACCGTCCGGATCAGAAACAGAAACTGGCGCATATGAAGAAGAAACATCGGAAAATGAAAATAAGAAAGACAACGGAACCATGCTGGATATACAGACCATGTGTTCTTATATTCAGAAAGCTGCAGAAGCAGAGGAAATAGATCTGGATTCAGAGATGATCGCAGATTTCTGTCTTGCCAGTGACACTTACGACAGTCTGACAGAGGATGAGCAGGCAGCGGTGAATTCCGGGATCAGAGAGGCACTGGAAACTGTCCGGAACCGTATTGCAGCTCAGATTTCTTCTGTCAATGGAGTAACAGTAACAGGGAATCCCTGGTATGTGCAGCTTCATGTACAGGAGAGTTCTGATGGACAGCAGACAATGCAGCAGCTGTCAGAAACTTATCCGGGTACTCTGCCGCAGCTTCTTTATGACATAGAGATTTCCTATACAGATATCCGTACAGGAGAAGCATATCAACCCATGACAATGATCTCGCTGGCCTTTCCTGTACCGGAAGGGTATGAGAGCCTGACAAAACCGAGAATCCTCAGATCTGCGGAAGATTCTTTATGGAACTGACCCCACAGATGCAGGAAGACGGAACTTCTATCTGGACAGTGCCAGAACTTAACGCATCTGATCGTGGCAGATTTTCCGGCAGGTCTGCAGGGAATCTCTCTTAACAGCAGCTCCATAAAGATCAACCGTGGCCAGAAACATACCCTTAAAGTAGTTCCAATACCGGAATCCGTTACGGAAAATTACAATGTTACCTGGAAGAGCAGTAATACTTCTATTGCAAAGGTAAGCAAAAAAGGAGTTGTCACAGCAGTAAAGAATGGCAAAGCTACGATCACAGCGACAGTAGCAGAGCATCCGGAGATGACAGCGACCTGTAAGGTAACTGTTATGCAGGGGGCGAATACCCTGAAGAAATCTGTCAGTCAGGTCATGGCTGAGACCAGTGCCTATATGCGTGCCACAGATACCAATCCTTCGGTAGGAAGTGAATGGTATGTGCTGGGGCTGGCAAGGGGTGGACTGAGTCTGAAGGAGAAATATTTCTCTACTTATTATAATCATACAGCAAATTATATTGAGGAAAAGAAAGGAATTCTGACCAATACTTCCAAATATACGGAGTATTCCAAGAGGGTTCTTGTACTGACTGCAGAAGGGAAGGATGCCCGTAATGTAGGCGGTTACAATCTTTTTAAATACATTTCTGATCTTAGTCTGGTAAAGGAGCAGGGATTAAATGGTCCTATCTGGGCACTTCTGGCAGTGAACTGTCATCCGGAATATTCTTTTCCTGATAATCCGTCTGCCAAAGAACAGAACTCAGAAGCTGCACTGGTAAATTTCCTGCTGCAGAGTGAGCTGTCCGGGGGTGGATGGGCTTTGATGGGAAGTAATGCGGATTCGGATGTTACAGGAATGACCTTGCAGGCTTTGGCACCATACTACCATAAAGCAGGATATGAAAATGTGACTGCTGCCATTGACCGTGGACTTGCCCGGCTGTCTGAAATGCAGAACGACAGTGGTGGTTATTCTACCATGGGAGTCGAAACAGAGGAATCCTGTGCACAGGTCATTACTGCTTTGTGCAGTCTGGGCATTGATCCGGAAACAGATTCCCGTTTTATAAAGGGCGGACACTGGACAATAGAGAATCTCATTACTTATCATATTGCAGGAAGTGGATTCATGCATGTAAAAGCAGGCGCCGGAAATAATGGCGGTGCTGCTGCAGGTACATTGGATGGTATGGCTACAGAACAGGGGTATTATGCACTGGTGGCTTATCAGCGTCTGAAAGACGGAAAAACAGGTCTTTATGATATGTCAGATGTAAGTATCAGTAAAGGGGGAAAGGGTGACGGAACCGGCACTGGTTTAAAGGAGCCGACTCCTATTCCAACTCCAACCTCTGCTCCTGCAGCAGACCCATCGGGAAGCAGCGGTAATATAAATACGAAAAAGCCCGGTGGTTCCGGTAAATCTCTGGGCGGCAAGTCATCAGGCAAAGGAAGTTCAGGCAATGCAGGAGATTCAGGAAAGAGTGCTTCTGGTAACTCTTCGGATAAGAACTCTAAAAGCAGTTCCAAAAACAGTAAATCAAAGAACAGCAAGTCAAAGAATGGTAAAAATTCCGTAGGATGGGATTTTGAGGCAGAGCCTTATGTGGAATCAGAGGAAACCTCTCTGGCGGATGACCATGCAGATGGCAGCATAGAGTCAGCAGAGGATACCGGATCCGGTGTTCTGACTTCTGATAAGAAAGAATATGGTATGATCTTTGGATTTGCAGCAGCTGGTGCTCTGGCAGGAGGTCTGGCAGGAAGCGGCATTAAAGCAGGAGTGAAAGCTCTTATACGTAAGCGGAGGAAGAAGAAATGAGCAGAAAGAAAAAGGGACTTGCTCTGTGGCTTGCATTGTTTCTGGGAGTAAGTTCCCTCACAGGCTGCGGCAGCGGAAATGACAATATGACACAGCTTTCCCAAAAGGGAGCAGATATCATGAACAGTTCCGATGAGGAACAGGATACAGATGTAGAACCATTAAAAACAAAGACGCAGCTTCCGGAGGATGGGATTATCACCCAGGCGCAGATGGAGACCATTGCGGGAAAAGATGAGAAGTTTTATTTTGTGGGAAAAACAGACAGTGGTATTGGATATAAATGGACCTACAATGGAAGCCAGATTCAGAATCCTGTAGAACAGAAGCTTCTGGTACAGTGTACAGAGGACGGGACAGAAGAAATAAAGAAAGCTGCCAATAATGCACCGTATGCACTGAAGGTTACACTGGAGAAGATGAACCTGGCTGCTCCGGCAAAACTGACCCTTAATCTGAAAGAAGAATGGAACGCAGATAAAGTTCTCTATTGTCTGGAAGAGAATGGAAAGATTTATCAACTGGATACTGCGAAGATCTCTACCAGGGAAAGTGGCAAAAAGAAAGTAAAACGGACAACCCTTACTTTTAATGTAACAAAAACGGGCGGAGATTTTTATCTGATCGGAGGCTCCACCACAGGAGAAGCTGCAGACGACCAGGCGGATGATGAAACCAAAGATAATACCAAAGATAATGCAAAAGGAGAAGATACACAGTCAAAAGACAATAAATCTACCGGTAGTTCCTCAGACCAGGCAGATACAGATAGAAACCCGACCTCCGGGCAGGATGGTTCTTCTGCAGACAACAGTTCCGGGGACACATCAGGCAGCGGAGACAGTTCGGATGAAGATACAGCAATGACCTGTACCTTCTCTATCGAATGTTCTACGATCCTGAATAACTGGAATGACCTGAAGGAGTCCAAAGCAGAGTTTGTCCCTGCAGACGGATGGATCCTGTATCCTTCTGAAGTGGAATTCTATGAAGGCGAAACTGTATTTGATGTACTGAAACGTGTGTGTAATGAGGCAGGAATCCAGATGGAATCCGAATGGACTCCTATGTACAACAGTTATTATGTATCAGGTATCAACAACCTGTATGAATTTGACTGTGGCAAGGACTCCGGCTGGATGTACTGTGTCAATGGCTGGTATCCAAATTACGGATGTTCCAAGTATACGCTGGAAGACGGGGATACTGTAGAATGGCGTTATACCTGTAATCTTGGCAGGGATGTGGGGGATCAGTATTATGACTGATGCCTTCTCCAGATGCCATCCCATTTTGAATTTCTTTTATTTTGCCGTGGTGCTGGGGTTTACCATGTTTATCCAGCATCCGGTTTATCTGGCAGTGTCTTTTGTGGCTGCTACTGCATATTCCATGTGGCTGAACGGAGTGGGAAAGGTCCTGAAGATCAACTTTCTCCTGACAATTCCAAGTCTTTTGATCGTCGCACTGCTGAATCCGATGTTTAACCATTATGGAGTGACACCGCTGCTTTATATCGAGAGCAATGGAACTGGGTTACACTGGAAGCATTGGTATATGGAATTGTTCTGGGATGTGTGCTCTTTATCATGATCCTGTGGTTCTCCTGTTATAACCAGATCATGACCAGTGACAAATTTATATACCTTTTCGGCAGGATCATCCCGGCAATGTCCCTGATGCTGTCCATGGCACTTCGGTTTGTACCGCATTTTATCGCACAGCTGAAAGTGATCCGCAATGGACAGAAGTGTGTGGGAATGGATGTAAGCAATGGGAAATGGTTTAAGAAAGTCAGGTATGCCTTAAATATGGTATCAATTCTTGTGACATGGGCGTTGGAAAATGCCATTGAGACAGCAGATTCTATGAAAAGCAGAGGATATGGACTGAAAGGCCGGACTGCTTTTTCTATTTATCGTTTCAATCGGAGAGATAAGATTTTGGGCGGGATGCTGGCAGTGCTTTTTGTGGTTTCCGGATACGGATGTTATCATGGCGCTGCTTTTTCCCAATATAATCCAAGAATCCTTCTGGCAGGGTTTACTATTTTCGGACGTGTCCCGAGGCAGTCCTGCAGTCCGGTACTTGCGGTCATTACGTTTATCAGTTTTGGGATTTTCTGTTTTCTGCCGCTGATGCTGGATCTCAGCGAGGAATACGCTATGAAAAAGAGCCGCAGTCATGTACACAGTGAGATGACGGTAACCTACAGACAGATTTATGAAGAACTTGCAAATGAAATGGAAGGAGAGCACAAATGAAGATAATAGAAGTGAAGAATTTTTCCTTCCGTTATGCAAATGGGGACAGGGATTCTCTGGAAAATGTAACGCTGGATGTAGAGGAAGGAACCTTTAATGTACTATGTGGTAAGAGCGGCTGCGGCAAGAGCACACTGCTGCGGCAGCTAAAATCAGATCTGGCCCCTTATGGCAGCAAATCTGGACGGATCTGCTATTATGGTCAGAATCTGACTGAGATTGATCACAGACAGCAGAGTCAGGAGATCGGATATGTATTACAGAATCCGGAGAACCAGATTGTAACAGATAAAGTCTGGCATGAACTGGCTTTTGGACTGGAGAGTCTGGGATACGATACACCGTCTATCCGCCTCAGGGTGGCAGAGATGGCAAGTTATTTCGGCATCCATCAGTGGTTTTATAAAAATGTGTCCGAACTTTCCGGAGGGCAGAAACAGTTATTGAATCTGGCAGCGATTATGGCCATGCATCCAAAACTTCTGATTCTGGATGAACCTACGTCTCAGCTGGATCCGATTGCTGCCTCTGACTTTCTGGAAACTGTGCGGAAGATCAACAGGGATATTGGTACAACTGTAATCCTCACAGAGCATCGTCTGCAGGATGTGATTCCCTGGGCAGACAAAGTATACGTGCTGGATCAGGGGGGCCTGCTCACACAGGGAACTCCCGGGGAAATCGGAGAATTTCTGAAAGAGAAGCATCATGGAATGTTTTTGTCCATGCCGGTTCCCATGCAGATCTATGCTGAGGTAGAAAGTGATTTGCCCTGCCCTCTGACAGTCAGAGATGGCAGAAACTGGATCACTCAGGTGATGCAGAAGGCACAGAGCGGCAGGCCGGAAAAAAGTAACACAAAACTACAAAAAACATCCAATGGTTTAAGAAATAAACTGCCGCACAGGTCAGAAACTTCTGTGCCGCCGGCAATTCAGGTAAAGGATGTATGGTTCCGATATGAAAAAGAGGGAAGGGATGTGGTGCAGGATCTGAATCTGGAAGTGGAACAGGGTGAATTTTATGCGCTGGTCGGTGGGAACGGAACAGGGAAAAGCACAACCTTATCTCTGATCAGCCGTGTCCGGGCACCATACCGTGGAAAGATCCTGCTAAATGGTATTGATATCCGCAGATATACAGATATTCAGCTTTACAGAGGCTATCTGGGTGTTCTGCCGCAGAATCCCCAGAGTATGTTTATCCGAAAGACAGTCCGGGAAGATCTGTATTCCATCATCGGCGGGGCAAAAGAGAAGAAATCTCCGGAATATACAGCTTCTATGAAGAAGGCAGAAGCCATCGAAGGGATCGTAAGCCTGACCAGACTGGAAGGGCTGCTGGATCGTCATCCTTATGATCTAAGCGGAGGAGAACAGCAGCGTCTGGCACTGGCAAAAGTACTTCTTTTGCAGCCACGGCTTCTTTTGATGGATGAACCAACCAAGGGGCTGGATGCAGAGTATAAACAGGAACTGGGGGAAATCCTTAAGAAACTTCAGGAGCATGGCATCACGATCTTTATGATCTCCCATGATGTGGAATTTGTAGCAGAGTATGCAGACAGGGTTGGTCTGTTTTTCCAGGGAAATGTGGTGACCAGCAAACCGGCGGCAGAATTTTTGCAGGAAACAGTTTCTACACTACTGCTGCAAACCGTATGGCGAGACATTACTTTCCTGATGCAGTTACCGGAAAGGAGGTGGCTGCGTGCTTGAAGGAAAGGCTTTAGACCAGTTTATGGATCGATTCTGGGGAGAAACCCGGAATGAACAGCTTTTAAAATCCGGAAAGTCCGTGGTGGAACAAAGTTCTCTGGCAGACACTTCCGAAGACGATCTGGAAGAATATGAGCTGAAAGAGGATGGCATCATTATCCAGCCCATACACAAAGGAAAGATCGAGAAGCGTACCTGGATCGGACTGATCATGTTTCTGGCATTTGTACCACTGGTGCTTTTTATCCTGGTACATAAGTTTCATGGCAGACATGATGTTATCATCAGTTTGTTAGTGCTTGCATATTCCATGATCCCATTTTTTATGGTATTTGAGGGGCGGCATCCACAGGCAAGAGAGATTATGGTCATTGCTGTAATGGCAGCCCTTGGAGTGGCAGGCAGAAGCGCTTTCTTTATGATCGGAAGCTTTAAGCCTATCGCCGCTATCGTAATCCTTACCGGAGTATCCTTAGGCGGTGAGGCAGGATTCCTTTGCGCCTGTCTGATCATGATGATCTCAAATATGTTTTTCGGGCAGGGACCCTGGACTCCGTGGCAGATGTTCTCCTATGGAATGATCGGATATCTGGCTGGAATTCTTTTTCAGAAAGGGATTCTCAAAGCCAGAAAGATCGACCTGTGTATCTACGGATTTCTGAGTGTGTTTCTGATCTTTGGAGGAATTATGAACCCGGCATCTATCCTGATGGCTTACGGGCGGATCACTAAGAAGAGTCTGATCGCATTTTATATCTCGGGTGCACCGGTGGATCTGGTACAGGCAACTTCTACAGTGATTTTCCTGTGGATCTTGAGCAGACCTCTGCTGGAGAAACTGGAAAGAGGTAAAAAGAAAATACGGGCTGCTGCAGCGGCCCGAAATAAGGAGGAAAATGAAAATGACAAAGAATAAGCTGTTAAAGGCTGTGAAAGGCCTGACTCTGGCTGTCGGGATGGCGGCCGGAATCTTTGCACTTGGACAGACGGATGTCCTGGCAGATACCCTGACCCTGACTGTGGAAAAGAATACTATCGGACAGGGTATGATCCTGGAACCTACACAGGTAGAATTTTCCAAAGGGGAAACCTGTGCAGATGTTTTGCTGCGTGGATTAAGCGAAAATGGGATCACACCCCTTTATGACACAAATTCAAGCTATGGTTTTTATCTCAGGGGAATTGCAAACTGTGACAGTGGCAGCCTGAATACACCGGAATGTATCAAGAGAGTTCTGGCGGAAACATCTACATGGACAGGAGAGCCCTATAAGCTGACAGGAAATAAATATTCTCCGGATCTGACAGAGTTTTCCTATTGTTCAGCTTCCGGCTGGACTTATACTCTTGATAATGTATTTATGGGTGTAGGCATGGGGGCAAGCCATCCTTCAGACGGAAGTGTACTTCGTGTCATGTTTGCCCTGTGTGGCGGTACGGATATCACCGGCTGTGATCCGTATAACAATAATAAACAGATTTTTGAAGCCGCAGATAAAAGCGAGCTGATCCGTATGATGGGAAAAGCCAATGCGGAGCGTTCCAGATGGTCACAGGCCAGCGGTTTCTCCGGAGCCTATGCTGAGGCAGACAGCGCACTGACTACTCTGGATGCTTCTGCAAACAGGGTTTATGAAGCAACCCAGCTGCTGAAGGCCGTTGAGGCCGGGCTTCCGGCATCACCAAAGCATATTACTTTGAATGCTTCTGAGCTTTCTCTTTCCAAAGGGGACAGCTATACCCTGACTTATACACTCCTTCCTTCTGATTCAGTGGGAACAGTAACCTGGAATTCCTCCAACAGTTCTGTTGCAAGGGTAAATGACGGAGTGGTAACAGCAGCAGGGGAGGGTTCGGCAGTTATCACTGCCAGGGTTTCCGGAAGTGTTTATGCAACCTGTAATATTTCCGTATCTTCCAGACCGGTTGACATTACAGGTATCAGCATTTCCCCGTCAAGCCTGGCGCTTTCAACAAAAAGTGGTTCCAGAACACTGGATTATACCATTTCTCCAAATGGCGCAAAACCTTCTTCTGAACTGGGCATCTTCAAATACTGCAGTGGCAGCTGTTGACGGAAACGGAAAGGTAACTCCTGTTGGCACAGGCTCAGCAGAGATTACCCTGACTTCTGATAATGGTACCAAGGGTACCTGTCAGGTAACGGTAACTGCCCCTGCGGAGGGGATTACTCTCAGTGATAAGACTCTGACCCTGGCAATTGACAGTGGAGCTCATGCACTGACATGGACCTTCAGCCTCAGGGAAGTGGTGGAGAGCTGGTATGGACTTCTGACAATGTACATGTTGCAAAGGTGGATCAGAAAGGAGTTGTCACACCGCTTTCTGTAGGTGAGACAGATATCCGCGTAAAAACAGATCAGAATGTAACAGCTGTGTGCCATGTAGTGGTAAAAGGTACTGCAAAGGATCTTTTTGCAGCAGGAATGCCGACTGTGAAAGCATGCAAGGCTTCCGGAAATACAGTAATGATTACCTGGGATAAATATGATGCTGCAGATTCCTATCTGATCCTCAGACGCAGGATGGGAGAGAGCCGGTTTACACAGATTGCGGAGACAAAAGAGCTTACTTACACAGATGCCAGGACAGTAGGGGATACTCTCTATTATTACAGTGTACAGGCTGTTTCAGGCAAATGGGGCAATGCTGTGAGGAGCAGCTACGACAAGAATATCTCAGTAAAAACACAGACAACAACGCCGCAGCCGACACCGGGACAGACTGTAAAGCTCAAAACACCTGCTGTAACCGTAACAGCCGGAAAGAAACAGGCAAAGCTGAAATGGAAAAAGATAAGCAATGCCCAGGGCTATGTTGTATATCGTGCAACATCCAAAAACGGAAAATATAAAGCAGTCTCAACAATTAAAAAAGGAAGCACAGTTTCTTATACCAATAAGAAGCTTACTTCTAAGAAAACCTATTATTACAAGGTACGTGCCTACCGTGTGGTAAATGGGAAAAAGGTTTACAGTGGTTATTCTAAGGTGAAAGGCGTGAAGATTAAATAACAGTTTGAAAAGGATTATGGAAGGGGCTGTCGGGAAATAGATAGTTCTAAGAGAGGGAGGGTGTGTACTCATACCGATTCACTACCCTCCCCAACTTTTTCCAATTCAAAAAATGAAAAACAATAAAGCGTAAACGACAACCATCTTTC